>ENA-OWMW01000001-OWMW01000001.1-marine-metagenome-genome-assembly--contig:-NODE-1-length-40310-cov-4214.955758_pt1 | contig 40310 bp, 35 predicted proteins | sample MGYA00248944_ERZ651145 | MGnify/ENA primary metagenome ERZ651145 (study PRJEB26858, sample SAMN05422230) | marine metagenome | place: Canada:British Columbia, Canada | study: EMG produced TPA...
ATCAGACCGACGATACGAGTGGGACCGTGGTCCCAGACTAATAATCAGACCGACGATACGAGTGGGACCGTGGTCCCAGTCTGATTATCAGACCGACGATACAAGTGGAACAGTGGGCCCAGAGAGAATATTCAGGCCAGTTATGCTTTCTGGCCTGTAACAAAGGACATTAAGTAAAGACAGATAAACGTAGACTAAAACGTGGTCGCATCAGGGTGCTGGCTTTTCAAGTTCCTTAAGAATGGCCTCAATTTTCTCTATACACTCAGTTGGAACACGAGACCTGTCCAGGTTAAGCACCATTTTATCGCCCTTATACAATACTGTCGCTCCAGGAGCAAACTGATGTCGTGAGCTTAAACTAGTTCTTGATGCAGATGACGTTTTAAGCACAGAAGTTAAAAGAGTGATAACTTCTTCAGCTTCAAATATCACCCCAGCTTTTTTCTGCTCATGAAGGTTAGATGCCTGCTGCTTAAGTAATTCCTCTTTATCTGTAAAGGCTTTTTGAAGTGCATCACCTGACCGGGCAGATAGTTCACCGGGGTGAGAAAAAAGAGCAACAACTGATTTAGGCAATTTGGCGGTGTTGATACAGCGGGTAATAATCTTACGTGAAATATTTTCCGCATCAGCCAGCGCAGAAATATTTCCAGCAAATTCATTCTGCAATCGGCTTGCATAACGCTGACCACGTTCATAAGCACTTGTTGGGCGATAATCGTTACCCAATCTGGATAATGCAGCCATCTGCTCATCATCCAGCTCGCCAACCAGAACACGATAATCACTTTCGGTAAGTGCAGCAGCTTTACGACGGCGACTCCCATCGGCAATTTCTATGACACCAGATACTCTTCGACCGAACGCCGGTGTCTGTTGACCAGTCAGTAGAAAAGAAGGGATGAGATCATCCAGTGCGTCCTCAGTAAGCAGCTCCTGGTCACGTTCATTACCTGACCATACCCGAGAGGTCTTCTCAACACTATCACCCCGGAGCACTTCAAGAGTAAACTTCACATCCCGACCACATACAGGCAAAGTAATGGCATTACCGCGAGCCATTACTCCTACGCGCGCAATTAACGAATCCACCATCGGGGCAGCTGGTGTCGATAACGAAGTATCTTCAACCGGTTGAGTATTGAGCGTATGTTTTGGAATAACAGGCGCACGCTTCATTATCTAATCTCCCAGCGTGGTTTAATCAGACGATCGAAAATTTCATTGCAGACAGGTTCCCAAATAGAAAGAGCATTTCTCCAGGCACCAGTTGAAGAGCGTTGATCAATGGCCTGTTCAAAAACAGTTCTCATCCGGATCTGACCTTTACCAACTTCATCCGTTTCACGTACAACATTTTTTAGAACCATGCTTCCCCAGGCATCCCGAATTTGCTCCTCCATCCACGGGGACTGAGAGCCATTACTATTGCTGTATTTGGTAAGCAAAATACGTACATCAGGCTCGAACCCTTTAAGATCAACGTTCTTGAGCAGATCACGAAGCATATCGAAAAACTGCAGTGCGGAGGTGTAGTCAAACAACTCAGCAGGCGTGGGAACAATCAGCACATCAGCAGCACATACGACATTAATCGTGCCGATACCCAGGTTAGGCGCGCTGTCAATAACTATGACATCATAGTCATGAGCAACAGTTTCAATGGCCAGTCGGAGCATCAGGTGTGGATCGGTGGGCAGTTTACCTTCATCAAATTTGCCCATTAACTCAGTTTCAATACGGTGCAGAGCCAGACAGGAAGGAATAATGTCAAGCCCCGGCCAGCAAGTGGGCTTTATTGCATAAGTGACATCGTCCTTTTCCCCAAGATAGAAAGGCAGGAGAGTGTCTTCTGCATGAATATGAAGATCTGGTACCCATCCGTGATACATTGAGGCTGTTCCCTGGGGGTCGTTACCTTCCACGAGCAAAACACGTAGCCCCTTCAGAGCCAGATCCTGAGCAAGATGAACAGAAACTGAGGTTTTGTAAACGCCACCTTTATGGGCAGCAACCCCGATCACCGGTGGAAATACGTCTTCAGCACGTCGCAATCGCGTACCAAACACATCACGCATATGATTAATTTGTTCAATTGTATAACCAACACGTTGCTCAACCCGTCCTCGAATTTCCATATCCGGGTGCGGTAGTCGCCCTGCTTTCTCGGCATCTCTGATAGCCTGAGAAGAAACCCCAACTAAATCCGCTGCTTCACCTATTCTCCAGCGCCGGGTTATTTTCCTCGCTTCCGGGCTGTCATCATTAAACTGTGCAATGGCGATAGCCTTCGTCATTTCATGACCAGCGTTTATGCACTGGTTAAGTGTTTCCATGAGTTTCATTCTGAACATCCTTTAATCATTGCTTTGCGTTTTTTTATTAAATCTTGCAATTTACTGCAAAGCAACAACAAAATCGCAAAGTCATCAAAAAACCGCAAAGTTGTTTAAAATAAGAGCAACACTACAAAAGGAGATAAGAAGAGCACATACCTCAGTCACTTATTATCACTAGCGCTCGCCGCAGCCGTGTAACCGAGCATAGCGAGCGAACTGGCGAGGAAGCAAAGAAGAACTGTTCTGTCAGATAGCTCTTACGCTCAGCGCAAGAAGAAATATCCACCGTGGGAAAAACTCCAGGTAGAGGTACACACGCGGATAGCCAATTCAGAGTAATAAACTGTGATAATCAACCCTCATCAATGATGACGAACTAACCCCCGATATCAAGTCACATGACGAAGGGAAAGAGAAGGAAATCAACTGTGACAAACTGCCCTCAAATTTGGCTTCCTTAAAAATTACAGTTCAAAAAGTATGAGAAAATCCATGCAGGCTGAAGGAAACAGCAAAACTGTGACAAATTACCCTCAGTAGGTCAGAACAAATGTGACGAACCACCCTCAAATCTGTGACAGATAACCCTCAGACTATCCTGTCGTCATGGAAGTGATATCGCGGAAGGAAAATACGATATGAGTCGTCTGGCGGCCTTTCTTTTTCTCAATGTATGAGAGGCGCATTGGAGTTCTGCTGTTGATCTCATTAACACAGACCTGCAGGAAGCGGCGGCGGAAGTCAGGCATACGCTGGTAACTTTGAGGCAGCTGGTAACGCTCTATGATCCAGTCGATTTTCAGAGAGACGATGCCTGAGCCATCCGGCTTACGATACTGACACAGGGATTCGTATAAACGCATGGCATACGGATTGGTGATTTCTTTTGTTTCACTAAGCCGAAACTGCGTAAACCGGTTCTGTAACCCGATAAAGAAGGGAATGAGATATGGGTTGATATGTACACTGTAAAGCCCTCTGGATGGACTGTGCGCACGTTTGATAAACCAAGGAAAAGATTCATAGCCTTTTTCATCGCCGGCATCCTCTTCAGGGCGATAAAAAACCACTTCCTTCCCCGCGAAACTCTTCAATGCCTGCCGTATATCCTTACTGGCTTCCGCAGAGGTCAATCCGAATATTTCAGCATATTTAGCAACATGGATCTCGCAGATACCGTCATGTTCCTGTAGGGTGCCATCAGATTTTCTGATCTGGTCAACGAACAGATACAGCATACGTTTTTGATCCCGGGAGAGACTATATGCCGCCTCAGTGAGGTCGTTTGACTGGACGATTCGCGGGCTATTTTTACGTTTCTTGTGATTGATAACCGCTGTTTCCGCCATGACAGATCCATGTGAAGTGTGACAAGTTTTTAGATTGTCACACTAAATAAAAAAGAGTCAATAAGCAGGGATAACTTTGTGAAAAAACAGCTTCTTCTGAGGGCAATTTGTCACAGGGTTAAGGGCAATTTGTCACAGACAGGACTGTCATTTGAGGGTGATTTGTCACACTGAAAGGGCAATTTGTCACAACACCTTCTCTAGAACCAGCATGGATAAAGGCCTACAAGGCGCTCTAAAAAAGAAGATCTAAAAACTATAAAAAAAATAATTATAAAAATATCCCCGTGGATAAGTGGATAACCCCAAGGGAAGTTTTTTCAGGCATCGTGTGTAAGCAGAATATATAAGTGCTGTTCCCTGGTGCTTCCTCGCTCACTCGACCGGGAGGGTTCGAGAAGGGGGGGCACCCCCCTTCGGCGTGCGCGGTCACGCGCACAGGGCGCAGCCCTGGTTAAAAACAAGGTTTATAAATATTGGTTTAAAAGCAGGTTAAAAGACAGGTTAGCGGTGGCCGAAAAACGGGCGGAAACCCTTGCAAATGCTGGATTTTCTGCCTGTGGACAGCCCCTCAAATGTCAATAGGTGCGCCCCTCATCTGTCAGCACTCTGCCCCTCAAGTGTCAAGGATCGCGCCCCTCATCTGTCAGTAGTCGCGCCCCTCAAGTGTCAATACCGCAGGGCACTTATCCCCAGGCTTGTCCACATCATCTGTGGGAAACTCGCGTAAAATCAGGCGTTTTCGCCGATTTGCGAGGCTGGCCAGCTCCACGTCGCCGGCCGAAATCGAGCCTGCCCCTCATCTGTCAACGCCGCGCCGGGTGAGTCGGCCCCTCAAGTGTCAACGTCCGCCCCTCATCTGTCAGTGAGGGCCAAGTTTTCCGCGAGGTATCCACAACGCCGGCGGCCGGCCGCGGTGTCTCGCACACGGCTTCGACGGCGTTTCTGGCGCGTTTGCAGGGCCATAGACGGCCGCCAGCCCAGCGGCGAGGGCAACCAGCCGAGGGCTTCGCCCTGTCGCTCGACTGCGGCGAGCACTACTGGCTGTAAAAGGACAGACCACATCATGGTTCTGTGTTCATTAGGTTGTTCTGTCCATTGCTGACATAATCCGCTCCACTTCAACGTAACACCGCACGAAGATTTCTATTGTTCCTGAAGGCATATTCAAATCGTTTTCGTTACCGCTTGCAGGCATCATGACAGAACACTACTTCCTATAAACGCTACACAGGCTCCTGAGATTAATAATGCGGATCTCTACGATAATGGGAGATTTTCCCGACTGTTTCGTTCGCTTCTCAGTGGATAACAGCCAGCTTCTCTGTTTAACAGACAAAAACAGCATATCCACTCAGTTCCACATTTCCATATAAAGGCCAAGGCATTTATTCTCAGGATAATTGTTTCAGCATCGCAACCGCATCAGACTCCGGCATCGCAAACTGCACCCGGTGCCGGGCAGCCACATCCAGCGCAAAAACCTTCGTGTAGACTTCCGTTGAACTGATGGACTTATGTCCCATCAGGCTTTGCAGAACTTTCAGCGGTATACCGGCATACAGCATGTGCATCGCATAGGAATGGCGGAACGTATGTGGTGTGACCGGAACAGAGAACGTCACACCGTCAGCAGCAGCGGCGGCAACCGCCTCCCCAATCCAGGTCCTGACCGTTCTGTCCGTCACTTCCCAGATCCGCGCTTTCTCTGTCCTTCCTGTGCGACGGTTACGCCGCTCCATGAGCTTATCGCGAATAAATACCTGTGACGGAAGATCACTTCGCAGAATAAATAAATCCTGGTGTCCCTGTTGATACCGGGAAGCCCTGGGCCAACTTTTGGCGAAAATGAGACGTTGATCGGCACGTAAGAGGTTCCAACTTTCACCATAATGAAATAAGATCACTACCGGGCGTATTTTTTGAGTTATCGAGATTTTCAGGAGCTAAGGAAGCTAAAATGGAGAAAAAAATCACTGGATATACCACCGTTGATATATCCCAATGGCATCGTAAAGAACATTTTGAGGCATTTCAGTCAGTTGCTCAATGTACCTATAACCAGACCGTTCAGCTGGATATTACGGCCTTTTTAAAGACCGTAAAGAAAAATAAGCACAAGTTTTATCCGGCCTTTATTCACATTCTTGCCCGCCTGATGAATGCTCATCCGGAATTTCGTATGGCAATGAAAGACGGTGAGCTGGTGATATGGGATAGTGTTCACCCTTGTTACACCGTTTTCCATGAGCAAACTGAAACGTTTTCATCGCTCTGGAGTGAATACCACGACGATTTCCGGCAGTTTCTACACATATATTCGCAAGATGTGGCGTGTTACGGTGAAAACCTGGCCTATTTCCCTAAAGGGTTTATTGAGAATATGTTTTTCGTCTCAGCCAATCCCTGGGTGAGTTTCACCAGTTTTGATTTAAACGTGGCCAATATGGACAACTTCTTCGCCCCCGTTTTCACCATGGGCAAATATTATACGCAAGGCGACAAGGTGCTGATGCCGCTGGCGATTCAGGTTCATCATGCCGTTTGTGATGGCTTCCATGTCGGCAGAATGCTTAATGAATTACAACAGTACTGCGATGAGTGGCAGGGCGGGGCGTAATTTTTTTAAGGCAGTTATTGGTGCCCTTAAACGCCTGGTTGCTACGCCTGAATAAGTGATAATAAGCGGATGAATGGCAGAAATTCGATGATAAGCTGTCAAACATGAGAATTGGTCGACGGCCCGGGCGGCCGCAAGGGGTTCGCGTTGGCCGATTCATTAATGCAGCTGGCACGACAGGTTTCCCGACTGGAAAGCGGGCAGTGAGCGCAACGCAATTAATGTGAGTTAGCTCACTCATTAGGCACCCCAGGCTTTACACTTTATGCTTCCGGCTCGTATGTTGTGTGGAATTGTGAGCGGATAACAATTTCACACAGGAAACAGCTATGACCATGATTACGCCAAGCTATTTAGGTGAGACTATAGAATACTCAAGCTTGCATGCCTGCAGGTCGACTCTAGAGGATCCCACCAGCGAACGCCGTCCAACTAGGTGATATCGTGATCGTCAAACCGGGGGAACGGGTGCCTGTCGATGGCATCATCGGCGAGGGTGAGACCCAAATGGACGAAGCCCTGATTACCGGCGAGAGTTTGCCGGTTGCCAAGCAGCCCGGTGATCAAGTCACCGGCGGCGCCATCAACGGGGCAGGGCGCATTCTCATCACGACAACAGCGGTCGGTCGGCAATCGGTGCTGTCACGGATCATTGCGTTGGTTCAAGGCGCACAGGCCAGCAAAGCGCCCGTGCAAAAGCTTGTTGATCGCATCGCCGCTGTTTTTGTGCCCGTCGTCATCGCCCTGGCGGGCGTGACATTCGCCGGCTGGATGGTCGCCACCGGTGATGTGCCAGATGCGATTATCAACGCAGTCTCGGTTCTTGTTATTGCGTGTCCTTGCGCACTCGGATTGGCAACACCGGCGGCCATGATGGTTGGTACGGGACAGGCCGCGAAGGCGGGGATTCTCATAAAAGATGCGGACGCGTTGGAACGCCTGCACCGCATCACGACGCTGGTTCTCGATAAAACGGGAACCCTGACCGAAGGGCGGCCGACACTGACGGAAATTATTGCCGCCGATGGCGACGAAGCACGTCTGTTGCAGCTCGCCGCGTCGGCGCAGCAAGGCAGCGAGCACCCGATCGCCAGTGCGGTGGTCGGCCATGCTCAACTGAAATTCGTGAACCTTTCCCCAGTTTCTAACTTCTCCAGTATAATCGGCCAGGGGCTTACAGCGACCGTCGAGCAAACCATATTGGCAATCGGCAATCGCAGATTGATGGCCGCCCATCACATTGAAACCACGCTCTATGAAGACAAGGCCATCGGCTGGGAAGTTGAAGGCAACACGGTCATGTGGGTTGCCCAAACTGGCGTAGAGCCGAAACTGCTCGGCTTGATCGCGGTGGGCGACAAAATCAAGCCTGGCGCAGGATCTGCACTGGCGAAACTCAGAAGCATGGGTATCAAGCCTATTATGATCACCGGCGACAACAGCCGCACCGCCGCTGCCGTCGCGGATACATTGGAAATTATCGATGTTTTGGCCGACGTCTCACCGGAAACAAAAGCCGGTGAAATTCAACGCCTCAAACAGGCGGGCCAGGCCGTTGCCATGGTTGGCGACGGCATCAATGACGCGCCGGCGCTGGCCGCCGCCGATATTGGTATCGCCATGGGCACGGGAACCGATGTCGCCATGCATACCGCCGGCATTACGCTGATGCACGGTGACCCGGGATTGATCAGCGACGCCATTTCAATATCGCGCGCGACCTACGGGAAGATCCGGCAAAATCTATTTTGGGCGTTTGCCTACAACTTGATTGCTCTGCCCCTTGCCGTTGCCGGTCTGCTGTCGCCGATGATCGCCGGCGCTGCCATGGCATTAAGCAGCGTTTCGGTTGTCGGCAATGCACTGATGTTGAAATTTTGGCGGCCATTGAATAGGAGCGGCGGATGAATATTGGAAAAATTGCCGACGAAACCGGTATCACCGCAAAAACCATCCGGTACTATGAAAGTATCGATTTAATACCTGCGGCGGAACGTCAGTCGAACGGCTATCGATCCTACACCGACAACGATGTCGCGACGCTCAAGTTCATATCTAGAGCCCGTACGCTTGGATTTTCACTTGAAGAGGTTCGCGGTCTGCTGACGCTTTGGTATGACAAGAACCGTGCCAGCTCAGATGTCAAAGCCCTGGCGTTGATCCATATTGAGGAAATTGAGACGCGTATCGCCGAATTACAATCGGTTAAAAACACGCTTTTGCATTTGACGGCCCGCTGTCAGGGCAACGACCGGCCGGATTGCCCCATCCTCGAAGATTTGGCGCAGCTATAAGTTGGGAATGCTAACTTGGAAATAATTTTCCGATTTCATCAAATCGCCGTTATGATGGAACCATGAGAACACTGGGGAAGGCGCGTACATGGCAAAAGTACTTATCATAGACGACGACAAGATTATCCGTGATTTGCTCCGCGCCCAATTTGAAGGCCGCGACATTGACGTGATTGAGGCCGAAAATGGCGATGCCGGCGTTGATCTTGCGCGCTCGTCACAGCCGCAATTGATTGTTCTCGACATGAGCCTGCCCGGCATGACCGGCTGGCAAGTTTTGCCTATTCTCCGCACCCACCCCGACACCAAAACAATTCCCGTGATTGCCCTGACGTCCCACGATTCACCGGAATTGCGCGACGATGCCCATAGTGCGGGCTGTGATCGTTACATCACCAAACCGGTCGAAGCCGACCGCCTCTTCAAAGCGGTGGATGAACTGATCGGCTAATTCAACGAATGTGGTTTGGGATCTGCGCGCTCAGGTCCCGGTCAATCGGCGTTCCGGGCCTTCGTGGGCGCCTTTGCTCCGGCGACGGCGGTCCGGGCCGAAAAATGTGCTGGCCCGAATAAACGGGCGACCGCCTTCGATGACATTACAAATGCGCTGATAGACAGTTCGCGCCGACACCGGCTTGGCTAAAAACTCCGTCATACCGTTGTCACGCGCCACGCATACATGACGTAATTCCGTGTGCGCTGTAACCACGATGACCGGTACAAATGGATTGGGTGTTTCGGTGTCCTGGCGAATTTTATTGAGAAATTCCATAGGGCACCTCGAATAATGCCTTATTTCGACGATGGTAGAGTGAGCCGGGCTCGATGCATGCAATTTCTGCCAAAAACCATTGGTTCTCAGCGTCCCAGCGGAGCATTTCCCTGTGAGACGCCTTTCAGACAGAGTCCGCCTCTGAACGTGGTCATGGCGGTGCGGTGGCCAAATGCTCCAACTGAACCAGGCGGCGCATGTTGTAGGCTAGGTTCTTGAGCCCGATGCGGGTTTTGGCGCGAACAATCCCGATGCTGCGTACCAGTGTCCCGCCCATATCGTTGCTTTGAGAACCAAAAATATGCTCCACACGAACGCGGACCTTTGATCGAGCCTTGTTGCTTCGTTCCTCGCGTTTCGTCAAAGGCTTGTTGCGACGGCCCTTGCGGTGGATACGGCTCGTCAGGCACTTTTCTGCCAGCATCTTTTCAATCTCTGCCGAGCGATAGGCGCTGTCGGCCCATACGTCAGATGCCGTGTTGTCTGCGTCGAGGATTGCCTCAATAACTTGGCTGTCGTGTACGGCAGCATCCGTCACATCGTAACAGCGCACCAGTTTATGCCGACGGTCCACGTTAATATGGCTCTTGTAACCGTAGTGGCTCTTGCCATGCTTCTTGGTCCACCGGGCATCCGTATCTTTCTGGCGGAACTTGGCCGGTTTATCCTCCCAATCTTCCGGTGTCTCACCGGCTTTGATCTGCGCATTCTCATCACGCTTGTTGTGCTGGGTGGGAACGGAGACGATGGAGGCGTCAATGATCTGCCCGCCCATAGCCAGATAACCCCGGTCTTTCAAATAGCTGTCGAAGTTCTCGAACACCGTCGTGATCATGCCAGCCTGCGCCAACTGCTCCCGATACAGCCATACCGTCTTGGCATCGGGAACTTTGTCCTCAAGGCCTAATCCCAAAAACCGAACAAAGGAAAGTCGGTCGCGAATTTGGTATTCCACCTGATCATCTGACAAATTGTAAAGCGCACAGAGCACGATCGCCTTGAACATCACTACCGCATCCCATGGCTTGCGACCCGCCGATGATTTGCGTTGATTGGCTGGTTTGCGCCAGACCGCTTCAAGGTGAGGACGGAAGTCTTCCCACGGGACGACGCTGTCTATTTTCAACAGTGGGTCATTCTTCACGTCCAAGCCAGCATAGCGATTAGCAACATCAAAAAATCCAAGCTGGCTCATATTTTGCCCCCATAATCTCAACGCCGTGATATCGTGATTCTATCAGATCAATGAATGGGGTGGGTATTTTTAGAGATGCCCCATACCGTCCAGCTCTTCACACCAGTCACACAGAACAATGTCTGCTGGAAACTGTGTGAAAAATCCCCATGCGGTTTCGGGGTCGGGTGTACTTTGCACGGTCGGCACGCCGAATTCACGGAAGACGTCCGTCAACAGCTTGCGAATCAGCAAGTGTTTCTCAAGCACAAGAATATTGAGTGCTGAAATATCGTATGCCTGCACGTTCCACCTCACATCTAAACCGCCGAAAACCAGCAATTCAGTGTGCGTTCTACGGACCGAACCTGACAGATTTCTGACAACCAATCATTAAAACCCGAATCCGTTACATCCTTGCCCAGAATCGTAAGGATCAGTCACCAGTTGGACTAATATTATCATCAGTGGCACCAGAAGGACCATTAGCCAAAAGCCACATAACCTATGGCCTGGATAAGACTGCAGTTTCAGGCCGTAACGCACGCACGACTTTCGCCGTCTTGAGGGAGGCGATAAACTCGCGCCATCGCTTGCCAAGGAAACCCAGTGTGACCGAGAGTCCTTCGAGAAAATTCAAGTTTCGGCCCAACCCCATGCGCCAGATTGCCTTTGGTGTACTGGCATTGACCGGGGTCGCCGTTGGGTACGGTCTCGGATTTGTTTTTAAGCCCGGCCCTACTGAGCTGCCACCCGGTGCGGCATCGACAACTGCGAAAAAAACCGCACCCGTGGCCCAGACTAACGATCCGGCAGATGAACAGGAATCCGAGCCGCTGGTTGCGATGGCAAATGTAGTCTTGCCAGAAAACACTACGCCGGAAAAAGGTCCCGTCCGGGCTTACGAGGAAGCGCTGCCGAAAGAGATCGTTGTCACGGTCGAGCGCTTGGGGCAGCAGCCGTCGCCCGCCCCCTCAGCTCCACCACTCAACAAGCCCAAAGAGACTGCCCACGACGGCGTAGAGGTTGGTAAACCTGAAACAATGCCACCGAAAACTACACCTAGCACACCGGCTCCGACAGAATCTTCAACAGACGTCCCCAATGCTGCACCGCGCGCGACGCTCACCGCTGAACCAGAAATCACGAACCAATCGTCCCAACCATCACAGCCGCCGCCAGTGTCGGCAATCGCGGCGCCAGCGATCTCGCCGGCCGCACCAGAGGAAGATAAGACGCTGCCATGGCGGCGTTACGCGGTCGCGGCAAATCCCGATGGTCGGCCGATGATTGCCATCGTTATCGATGATCTGGGCATCGACCGGCCGCGCACCCGGCGCGCCATCGCGTTGAAGGGGCCGCTGTCCATGTCGTTTCTGACCTATGGGGCAAAGCTCGCCGATCAAACCGCCGAAGCCCGCGCCGCAGGACATGAATTGTGGATGCATGTGCCGATGGAGCCGTCAGCGAAGAATGTTGATCCCGGGCCGAACGTATTGCTAACCGGCTTCAACGGCACCGAACTGCTGAACAATTTGCGCTGGAACCTTGATCAATTCGGCCATTATGTCGGCATCAACAATCACATGGGCTCGCGCTTCACTGCCGACACCGACGGCATGCGCCGGGTGATGGGAGAATTAAAGACACGCGGTTTAGCTTTCCTCGACAGCGTCACGTCGGGGCGTTCGGCGGGCGGGCGCGAGGCGGCAAACGCCGGGGTGCCGTTCGCCATGCGCAACGTCTTTATTGACCACGAGGATGATATCAAGGTGATCCGCAGCCAATTGGCGAAGATCGAAAAACTGGCCCGCAAGCAAGGCCACGCCATCGCCATCGGGCACCCGCGCGAAGCCACTCTAAAGGCCTTGAGCCCATGGCTGGAAGATATTGAAAATAAAGGATTTAAACTGGTTCCAGTTTCAGCTTTGCTGCATCAGAAACCGACCGAAACCGCTGCCAAACCGAGCCAGTAAGACGCCCTAAACCAGGCTCAATCATCAGCCGTTTCAGACGCCCCATTTGCCGGCGCGAACGCCGGTGCAAACCCCCGGGCCTCATGGGCAGCACGGATCAAGGCTTGGGCCTTGTTGATGGTTTCTTGATATTCAAATTCCGGATCACTGTCGGCGACGACACCGCAGCCGGCCTGGACGTAGAGCGTCTCATCCTTAATCACCGCCGTTCGGAGCGCAATGCAGGTGTCCATGTCGCCGTCGGCGCCGAAGTAGCCAATGCACCCCGCATAAACCCCGCGGCGCTCGGATTCCAACTCATCAATAATTTCCATGGCCCGGACTTTCGGCGCGCCCGATACCGTGCCCGCCGGAAACCCGCCCAGCAACGCGTCAATGGCGTCGAATTCTTCCGTGTCCAATTCACCCTCGACGTTCGACGCGATATGCATGACATGGGAATAGTACTCGACCATGAACTGCTCGGTGACGTTGACTGTGCCGGTTTTCGCCACCCGCCCGACATCGTTGCGGCCCAAGTCCAACAGCATCAAATGCTCGGCGCGTTCCTTCGGATCGCTGATCAAGTCTTCGGCCAAAGCCCGGTCCTCGGCCGGCGTCGCACCGCGCTTGCGGGTCCCAGCCAAGGGCCGGAGCGTCACCTTGCCGTCGCGGACCCGGACCAGAATCTCCGGGCTCGAGCCAACCACCGAAAATCCGCCGAAATTCATGAAGAACAAAAACGGCGACGGGTTGAGGCGGCGTAGGGCGCGGTAAAAGGCAAAATGGGGCAGGGCAAACGGCACCCGGAAGCGCTGCGAGGGGACGATTTGAAAAGCATCCCCCGCATGAATGTAGTCGACGCATTTATCGACAATGGCGTGGAATTCAGCGCGCGTCATGTTCGATTCCGGCGCCGCCTCCGGCTCATCGACCAATCCGGAAACGCCACCCGAACCCTGCGGCACGGCACGGTCCAGGTCATCGGCGACGGCTTGCAGACGTGCTTGGGCGTTGCCAAAGGCGTCCGAAGCACTCGTCCCCGCACTATCCGGCCAGACCGGCGTCACCAGCGTCAGCGAGTCCTCAAGGCTATCGAAGATCGCCATCACGGTGGGGCGCAGAAAAATACTATCGGGCAAATCCAAAACATTCGGATTGCCGTCCGGCACCCGCGGTTCCACGAGGCGCACCGCGTCATAGGCCATATAGCCGAATAATCCAGCAGCCATGGGCGGCAAATGATCGGGCAAATCAATCCGGCTTTCGGCCATCAAGGCGCGGAGCGACGCCAAGGTGCCGCCACCGTCGCCGCTTTTATCCCCAATGGGGCAGGGCGCGAAAGTTTCCGTATCAGCCAAGGCATTCCGGTTGATCTCGGTCCGGCCGTCCCGGTAGCGCCAGATCACGTCGGGCCTCAGCCCGATCAACGAATAGCGGCCCCGGATGGCGCCACCTTCAACAGATTCCAACAAAAAGCTATTGGCCTCATCACCGGCGATTTTCAACATCGCCGAGACCGGGGTTTCCAAATCCGCCACCAGCTTCGCCCAGACAACCTGGGTCGTGCCGGCCTCGAAGGCCGCACGGAAATCATCAAGCGCGGGCTGGACGTTCAGGGTGGTCATGGTTTCAAACCCGTTCCCGCCGCTGGCCTAGTATTGCTGTTGCTGTTGCTGGGCGCGCTCCCCGAACAGCGCCTCGATGGCGGCCTGATTGACCGAAACGCCGACGGATTCCCTGAGCGCCGCCGTCAGTTGGCTGGCGATGTCTTCGCGCAGCGCCTCGGCCAACGTTGCCGTGATTTCCTTGCGCTTGTCGGTCTTCGACGTATCAGCCGGCGTGACCCGCGTCAGCACCGCCACCCGGTAGCCCTCGCGGACGCGTTGAAAGGCCACCTTGCCGAGCTTCAATTTAAAGATATCGGCGGTCAGCGCATCGCCGATGTCTTGGGAAACGCCAAGGCCATCGCGCCGAAGTGCCTTATGAGGCTCAACGGTCAACGACCACGTGGCCGCGCCCTCGGCCAATTTCTGGCCGCCGTCGGCAAAGGATTTGATCGTCGTCGCCAAGGTCTTGGCGGCGTCCGCGCGCTGGGCGGCTTTCCAATCATCAATGACTTTCGCCTTCACCGCCTCGAAGGGCCGGAGCGTCGGTTTTGTCACCTTATCAATGCGCAACACGAAGAACCCGTCTTCGCCGGCTTCCGTCATGGCGCTATCCTCGCCCGCCTCGGTGGCGAAGACGGTGGCCAGGAACGTCCGCTTGGCGGGCAAGCCGGCGACCGCCGTACCGGTCGCGTCGTTGCCTTGCTGATCGATGCCCGACAATTTTTCAACCTTCAAATCCAGCGCCGCCGCCGCTTCCTCAACCGTGCCGCCACCGCCCAGTTGGTCTTCCAACCGGTTGGATAGATCAAAGATCGCGTCCAACGCCTTTTCCAGCGCCAGGTCATCTTTGACCTGCGCCTTGACCTCATCGTAAGGTTTGGTGCCACCGGGCGAGATGGCGGTGACTCTCAACAGATGCCAGCCCAGCGCACTTTTCAGCGGTTTTGAAATCCCGCCCTCAGGTAACGCAAACGCCGCCTCGGCCAGATCGGGCAGCATGTCGCCCTTGGTAATTTCGCCAAGCTCAACCTGCGCTTCTTCTTGGCCGGTGACGGCCTTGGCGACGGCCAGGAACGTCTTGCCTTCAGCCAATTGGGCGGCGGCCTGTTTGGCCTTGTCTTCGCTGTCGGTGAGCATCTGTTGGATTTTGCGCTTTTCTAATTTGGTGAACTCATCGGCGCGGTCGTCATAGGACTTACGCATGTCGTCTTCGGCGACATCGGTTTCCTTAGCCAGGTCTTTGGCATCCAGGCGCACGAAAGTCACGGTGCGGTATTCCGGCGCCGTATAAACCTTCTCGTTGTCTTTGAAGTATTTGCGCGCGTCGGCATCTGATGGCTCAGGAATCGCTGTTTGGTCCTTGTCAGCGACGAAGACGCTATCAATGGAGCGGGTTTCTTCACGGTAGCGCATCACCGCATCAACCCAGCGCGCCGGCGCCACGGCGCCCGACCCAACGCTTTCCGTTAATTGGCGGCTCGCCAGATCGTTGCGGATGCTGGCCACATAGCCGGCCTCGGTCAGGCCGTTGGACGACAGCAATTCCTGAAAGCGCGTGCGGTCAAAGTTCCCGGCCAAGCCCTTGAACATGGGCTCGGCGACGATGGCGGCGCGGATTTGTGCGTCGCCGATGGCGATCCCCAGGTCCGCCGCCCCCTGTTGGGTGGCCGCGGCGTTGACCTTGCGCTGGACAACACCATCGATGACGCCCAACTGGCGCGCCTGATCAATATTAAACGTATTGCCGAACATCCGGCGCATGCGGTTCACTTCGGCGTAGACGTCGGTATAAATTTCTTGCGGCCCCAGCTTCACATCGCCGACCTCGGCCACGGCACCACCGCCGCCGACCTGATAGCCCAGCATGTCCTGCACCCCCCAGGCGCCGAAGCCCAAAATCAGGAAGAAGGCAAAGACCTTGATGACGACCGTACCGACTCGCTTGCGCATCAGGAGAAGCATGAATTTTCCGCTCTCTTTTCCAACGTGTGTGTTTGTCCCAGCGCCGCCCGGCATAAGGAAAAACGATCCTCCCAACGGCGGCGCGCATCATAAGTCTGGGGAACCGGCGCATCAACCAACGAATTAAAATCGGCAGCACAGTCTCTAGCACCTGTGGGATGGCCGGCGAGGCACAGGTGCGCTTCCCCCGATCTTATTTCAAGAAGTGTGTCACGCAATTAGGCCTCGCGAAACGGTTTTTGCAGCAGAGCAGGGCGGTTATACTCCGGTCCAGTCATTTTCAAATACCGCACACGGGAGTCCTTATCCATGCATTACGTCCCCCTCGGTTCCAGCGGCCTCAAGGTCTCGCAGCTTTGCTTGGGCGCGATGAATTTCGGCGGCCGATCAACCGACGCGGCAGCGGCGAAAATCGTCGGCATGGCGCGTGATGCGGGCGTCAACTTTATCGATACGGCGGAATCGTATGCCGGCGGGAAATCGGAAGAGGTGCTCTCGAAGTTGATCAAGCGCGACCGCGACAGCTGGGTGCTGGCCACCAAGCTGGGCTCAAAAGCCATCAAGGACGGGCCCAATCAGCGCGGATTATCGCGCGCCTGGATGATGGATGCCATTGAGGGCTCACTCACGCGCCTGAAAACCGACTACATCGACATCTATTACCTGCACCGCGCTGATCCGGGCACGCCGATGGAGGAAACATTGGGCGCCATGGGGGATCTGATTGCCCAGGGCAAGGTGCGCTATTGGGGGTTTTCGAATTTCCGCGCCTGGAAGATCGCCGATATGGTGCGTCTGGCCGATTCCATGGGCGTGCCCCGTCCAATCATCGCGCAGCCTTACTATTCAATCCTCTACCGCGCCGCCGAGTTCGAATACCTACCGGCCTGCGACGCCTACGGCATCGGCGTCGTGCCTTATAGCCCGCTGGCTCGGGGCGTACTGACCGGGCGGTTCGGCACCGACCCCAAGGCCGCGAAGGCCGCCGTTGCCGACATGCCCTGGGCGGCGTCCTACGGTGATGTGTTCAATGAACGCGAACTCACTGCGGCGGCAAAGGTCAAAGCCCGCGCCGAGGCCAGCGGCATGACAGCCGGCCAGTTCGCGCTCAATTGGGTACTGGCCAACGGCATCGTGACGTCAGTCATCGCCGGGCCGCGCACCGTGGCACACTGGAAGGATTACCTGGGCGCGTTCGATCATCCCTTTGGCCCTGATGACGAAGCTTTTGTCGACGATCTGCTGCACCCCGGCTACCCGTTCCCCATCGGTTATCACGAACAGAAAGACAATCCCGTCGGACGGGTCCCGCCCGCTTGACCAATCACAGCGTTGACACCTAGCACCATCTGCCAGAAAACCGGACACCGCCTCAGCCCATTGAACGGAGCATTTTACGATGGCCGCCAAACGCAAAATCCTGATTGCCGGCAACTGGAAGATGAACGGTTTGAAAAAGGACGCCCGCGCCTTGGCATCCGGCTTGGCAAAAAAGATGAAGAAAACCGAACGCCCGGCGTTTGAGATGCTGATCTGTCCGCCGTTCCCGCTGTTGGGGCTGGCCGCCGACGCGATCCGGGGCTCAGGCGTCAAGTTGGGCGCCCAGGATTGCCACGCCATCGAGCGCGGGGCGCATACGGGCGACACCAGCGCCGGATTGCTCGCCAACATCGGTTGCAAGTACGTCATTGTCGGCCATTCCGAACGCCGCACCGATCACGAAGAAACCGACAAACAAGTCCGCGCCAAGGCCGGGGCGGCGCTGAATGCCGGGATGGGCGCCATCGTCTGCATCGGCGAGACCTGGGCCGAGCGCAAGGCCGGCAAGGCCCTGGTGGTCAATCGCAAACAGTTGAAGGGCTCGCTGCCGAGCGGCGCCAACGCGAAAAACACCGTCATCGCCTATGAACCCGTCTGGGCCATCGGCACCGGCCAGGTAGCGACGCCGGCCCAAGCCCAAGAAGTCCACGCAGCGATCAGGAAGGCCTTGATCAAGCTGATCGGCGCCGATGAGGCGGCTAAGATGCGCATCCTCTACGGCGGTTCCATGAAGCCCGGCAACGCCGCCGAACTACTGGCTTTACCCGATGTCGATGGCGGCCTGATCGGCGGCGCCAGTCTCAATGTGGTGGATTTCTGGGGCATTGCCGCGGCGGCCAGTTGAAGTCGGCGCAACCTTTTGGCTTTTCATAACTGCCATTGACGTTTAAATACCGCCAGCATATCTGATTAAGAGCGCCGCGAGCATATTCGATAAGAGCGCTTCGCGGGCGCACACAAGGAATTCGCTGATGGAAACCGTTATTCTGATCATTCACCTGCTGATCGCGTTGGCCATGGTCGGTGCCATTTTGCTGCAGAAAAGTGAAGGCGGCGCGCTCGGCATGGGCGGCAGTGGCGGCGGCGGCGGGGGCGGCATGGGTGGCTTCATGAGTGGCCGCCAAGCCGGCGATTTGCTGACCCGCACGACAGCGATTTTGGCGACATGCTTTTTCATCACCAGCTTCGTTCTCGCCATCCTTGGTGGCGCGGGGCGCGAATCGACTTCAATTTTGGATGCAGCCCCGGCGCCATCGACGATTCCAACGGCACCCACCGAGCCAGCGGCGCCCGTCTCGAAGTGACAAAATTTCACGCCTTACCAAGGGCTTAAACAAAATCTTCAAGAGGCGGAAAATTCTCCGCCTCTTTATCTTTTGGCAGATGCAGAAACTTGTATATGGTCGAGGCCCATGACGCGGTTCATTTTCATCACCGGCGGCGTGGTCTCCTCCCTCGGCAAAGGCTTGGCATCGGCAGCGTTAGGCGCCCTGTTGCAAGCCCGTGGTTTCAAGGTCCGGCTGCGTAAGCTCGACCCTTACATTAACGTTGATCCGGGCACCATGAGCCCGTACCAGCACGGCGAGGTGTTCGTCACCGACGACGGCGCCGAGACCGATCTAGATTTGGGGCACTATGAGCGCTTTACCGGCGTATCTGCGCGCCAGACCGATAACGTCACGACCGGACGCATTTATTCCGACGTGATTGCCAAGGAACGCCGTGGCGATTACTTGGGCGCCACCATTCAGGTCATTCCGCACGTCACCGACGCAATCAAAAACTTCGTCGTCAGTGATTTGGATGATGAGGATTTCGTCTTGTGCGAGATTGGCGGCACGGTCGGCGACATCGAGGGCCTGCCGTTCCTGGAAGCCATCCGGCAACTGGGCAATGAATTGGGCCGCGACCGGACCATGTATCTGCACCTGACGTTGCTGCCTTACATCCCGACCGCCGGTGAGCTGAAAACCAAACCAACCCAGCACTCGGTCAAGGAAATGCTCAGCGTCGGCATCCAGCCGGATGTCTTGCTGTGCCGAGCTGACCGCGATATCCCGGAAAGCGAGCGCCGCAAGATCTCGCTGTTCTGCAACGTCCAGCAGGACGCTGTCATTCCCGCACTCGACGTGCCCTCCATTTACCAGGTCCCCATCAGCTATCACGAACAAGGCCTCGACGATCAGGTCTGCAAACACTTCCACCTTGATTCGCCGGCCCCCGACCTGACCCGCTGGACAACCATTCTGGAGCGTGTCGTCAAACCGGAAGGCGAGGTCTCCATCGCCATTGTCGGCAAATACACAGGCCTTCTGGACGCCTATAAGTCCTTGTCGGAAGCTTTGGATCACGGCGGAATCGCCAACAACGTCAAAGTCAATATGAACTGGATCGACGCCGAGATTTTCGAGAACGACCATACGATGCATCATCTGGAAGGGGTCCACGGCATTTTGGTGCCCGGCGGCTTCGGCGAACGGGGCATCGAAGGCAAGATCGCCGCCGCCCAATTCGCCCGCGAACACCGGGTGCCGTATTTCGGGATTTGCTTAGGCATGCAGATGGCGGTTGTCGAAGCGGCGCGCAATCTGGCCGGCATCAAGGGGGCGGGCTCATCGGAGTTCGGGGCGTGTCAAAACCCCATTGTCGGCCTGCTGACCGAATGGGAACGTGACGGAACCGTCGAGAAGCGTTCCGAAGACAGCGACATGGGCGGCACCATGCGGCTCGGCGCCTATGAGGCCGAGTTGCAGTCCAACAGCCGCATCCGCCAAATTTACGGCTCGGACACCATCTCCGAGCGCCACCGCCACCGCTACGAAGTGAACCTCTCCTACGAAGACGACCTGGCCAAACACGGCATGATCTTCTCAGCCAAATCACCGGATGGCGTGTTACCGGAAATTGCTGAACTGTCCGAACATCCGTGGTACATCGGCGTGCAGTTCCATCCGGAACTGAAATCCAAACCTTTTGAGCCGCATCCGTTGTTTACGTCGTTTATCGGCGCCGCCGTCGATCAATCCCGGTTGGTCTAGGAGCGCCCGCGATGACGGCCCAAAACACCGTTCAAGTCGGCCAACTTTCCATCGCCAACGACCGCCCACTAACTATCATCGCGGGGCCGTGCCAGATGGAAAGTCGGGGCCATGCCCTGGATATGTCCGGCGCGTTGGCGGAAATCGGCGCCGAGTTGGGTATCGGCATCATCTACAAAACGTCTTATGACAAAGCCAACCGGACCAGCACCGCTAGCCCGCGTGGCCTGGGCCTGGAAAAAGCCGCCGCGGTCTTCGAAGAGGTTCGCGAGACCACCGGGCTGCCGACGCTGACCGACGTTCACACGGCAGAAGATTGCGCGCGCGTCGCCGAAGCCGTCGACGTGTTGCAAATTCCGGCGTTTCTTTGCCGCCAGACGGATTTGCTGGTGGCCGCCGCCGAAACCGGCCGGGCGATCAACGTCAAGAAAGGCCAATTCCTGGCGCCATGGGACATGGCCAATGTGGTCAAGAAAATCGAGGACGCCGGCAACTTGAATGCCATGGTCTGCGAACGCGGCGCCAGCTTCGGCTACAACACGCTGGTCTCCGACATGCGGGCACTACCCATACTGGCCAACACCGGCTGCCCGGTGGTGTTCGATGCGACCCATTCCGTCCAGCAACCGGGCGGGCAGGGGACAACGTCCGGCGGCCAGCGCGAATTCGCCCCCGTCCTGGCGCGTGCCGCCGTCGCGATCGGCGTCGCCGCCGTCTTCATGGAAACCCACCAAGACCCCGACAACGCGCCGTCCGACGGCCCCAACATGATCCCGATTTCAGAGATCAAGGGCGTCATTGAGATGTTGATGGAATTCGATCGGATCGCGAAGGCCAGGCCAGTGGCGATATGAGGATTCTCATAGCGTCGATGAGACATCCACAAATTTCACCTTCAAACGGTCAACTCAACCTCCGAGGAACAGGGGCATGTTCCACAGCCCATGAGAAGGCCTGATACTTTTGATTAAGTTCGTCATCGGCCTTGCGCCTCTCACGGATCGGATTACCCTCCAGTTCATCCGCCTCATCGATCAGTGCCGAAAGCAAATTGTGGAATTTGAACCATAATCCGGCCACTTGCATCTCGTTTTCAGTGGGGGAGGCCACATCAATTAATTTGACCATCAATGCCAATTCCGCCTCAATTTCTATGAATTTCACGATGTCGAGGGGATCGGGCAGGTCGGCCTTAATATACCCAGTCATCAGATTGAAAGCGCCTTTCGCACGCTCAAGCCGAATTCCATCTGTTGCCTCCACGACACAGCACATCTCCGACAGTTCCTCATACAACGCCCACGCCGCAGTAGAATTGGGCGGGTCGGCCATAATATACCCGGTCATCAGATTGAAAGCGCCCTCCGCACACCCAAGCCGAATTTCATCCGTTGCCCCCTCCGCAGCACAGATCTCCGACAATTCCTCATACAACGCCTGCGCCGCCGCAAGATCGGGCGGATCTACTGCCATGTACCCGGTCATCAGATTGAAAGCACCCTGCGCACGCTCAATCTGAAATTCATCAGTTGCCCCGTCGGTGTCGCACATCTCCGACAATTCCTTATACAACGCCCATGCCGCCGCGAGATCGGGCGGGTCGACCTCCAAATATCCGCTCATCACATTGAAAGCGCCCTGCGCACGTCGTAGCCGGAGTTCTTCCGTCGCCCTCTCGGTCGTGGACAACATCGTCATATGGCGATAGACCTTGGAGCCTTGGTCAGGGGACAATAGATTGGTGAGATCGACCCCGAATTCGCACCAAATCACCACCGCCTTGTGTCCTGCACGCTCACCGAGAACAAAGTGCCAGGAGAAAGACCTGTCCACTCGTAGAAATTTCTGTAATGCGTCGATTGCCGCATCCCGTCCGCGGAATGCCGTCGCCTGTCGAAGGTAGTGATGGCGGGTAGCCGGATTGCCAGTGATAATCCCATCGCTGAACCGGGGTTGCCAGGACAACAGTTCAATTACCCTCTGAAAATCATCTCTTAGTTCCTGACGGAGAGTCTCGATATCCTTTAGTGCCCTCAGCATGCCCTGCTGGTCTTGATTCAATGCATTGGCCGTTTCGAGTGTCAGCGGCGTGCGCTGTCCGTTCAATAACTCGCGGTAGGCCGCTTGCTGCGCCACGCGCTCGGAAAGTTTCCCGGCAAAGTCCCGAAGTCGGTCTTTTAGCTGGTCGGATTTATCAAGAGCCCCCAACTTTTCCAGCGCCAGCAGCCCGGCGCCCTGCATAAAACTACCTGCACTTTTTTGGACGACAAACACGGCTGCCTTGGTTACCGCCTTGACGGCGGCTTTGACCAATGGCTTTGAGTTTACTTCTCTCCAAGGTATTTCCCTCAACTGTCGTTGATGAGGCCGGTTGATCCGATTGATCCGATTTATCAATTGAAGGAAACCAGAATACGGCCCACGGCCCATCCTTCGTGCCAACACCAATTTTTTTGGCCACACGAGGGAAAATAATTGATGCACGGCCGCCGGAAGCGGAGAGAAGTGTGCCTGTCGATTCAAGCCGCCGTATACGGCCCGTGATTCCATGCTGAAGGGCCCGAAAATGGGCTGAAATGCGGCGCTGTATTTCAGCCGAAGCTCTTTCTCCTTCATGGTTCCAAGCGGAATTGGCAACAATCAACGTGAGACAGACACCGAGCGCCGCAATAATCAAAACCGGCAGATAATATTTGAATGTTGAGTTTGGTGATTGCATTGAAATGTATTGCGCCATTAGTGCGGCTGGTTCGGAAATCAATTTGAAGGCGAGGTTGCCGACATTGCACACCTTTCTAGCCCCAAAATCCGGCGAACGTCTGTTTCGAGGAATCTCCGGGCGTATTGTCAACCTTCTCTTACGGCGATTTTACCGGTTTCGCTGGGCCTTTCCGGGCATCGCCGGCATGAATACTTGCCGGCTGTTAGGAAGCCAACACTTCGTGACTTTCTCCGCGCCACGGTTACGAGCGTTATTGACCGGATATCGCCGCCATGATGCCCGTGTCCGCCATCGCCGAACGTCCGGGCCGCTTAACTCACAAACGCCGTGGTCACGACAAGCGATAATCCAGACAACAGCAAGATAGACAAAACGATCTGATTGAACCGAAGGTCGTCCACCTTGTCGTATAGCCGGCGGCCAGCCCAGGCCCCGAGGACAGTGGCTGGGAACGCCACCAGCGTCAATCTGCCGACCTCGAGCGTCATAAATCCACCGATGGCCTGGGTGATCAGGGCGAAGGTCAAAATGGACAAGTTGAACATCTGAAAGACGCCGCGCTTTTGATCCTTGCGCCACCCCCGGAGGCTCGCCCAAATCGTCGGCAAGGGTCCCGAGAGGCCGGCCAGGCCACCAAGTACACCGCCGCCGACGCCAACGATCGCATCCGCCGCGCGACCGCCCCATTCAATGGTCGGTATCGCATTGCGGAACAGCATAAAACTGCAATAAATCATCAAAAAGCAGCCGAAGAAAATTTTGAAACCGTCAACAGATGCATGGGGCAGCAATAATGTGCCGGCGGGCACGCCGATCAATCCGCCGAGAATAAACGGCAAAGTCCTGGGCCATACAATTTCGTTCCAGATCTTCGGCAGGGTCTGGGCTTGGGAAATGACCGAACAAATGACGACCAGGGGGGCGGCGACGATGGGTTCCACGGCGGTCAACCATATGGCCAAAGCCGCCAGCCCTGTGCCAAAACCCAGCAGCCCGGAGATAAATCCGCCCGCCAGCGCGCCGGCCAAGATGGTGATTTCAAGAACGCCCATGATCCCCGCAGTCGATCTTACTCAGGCCATTTGCGCAAGCCGCCGATCATTTCATCGCTGAGCATGAGGGCGCTCCGTCCCAAGGTATTGGTTGGAGATCAAAATTGGCGCCGCGCGACCCGCCGAAAAGAGCCACTATGGGATAACCTGCCGTGCCATTTGACGCCCGCCGACGGGCGACGCAATATCGCCGTCTTTAAAAATACCAAGTCGGAAGTCTTCGCGCATGACAGAACAACCGCCAGATATTGACACGCTCGACGACGACGGCTTGCGTCGTGTCTCCCAATCAACGCTTGGTCACTATAGCGGTCGGGCCGAACGGTTTTGGGAAGGCACGCGGGATCACGATGTCAGCCAAAATTACGCAGCACTGCTGGACGCCATTGAAGGTGAGGCACCCCTGACGATTCTTGATATTGGCTGCGGGCCGGGCCGGGACGTGCAGTATTTCAAATCCCTGGGCCACGACGCCATGGGCCTCGACGGGTCAGAAACTTTCGTTGAGATGGCGCGTGCGCATACGGGGTGTGAGATATTGCATCAGGACTTCCTGGCCCTGGCGCTGCCCGACAGACACTTTGACGGTATTTTTGCCAACGCCACGCTGTTTCACGTCCCCAGCCAGGAATTGCCCCGCGTTCTGAGTGAGCTGTTGGCCGCCCTGAAACCGAGCGGCGTGTTGTTCACATCGAACCCGAGGGGCGAGAACGAGGAGGGATATCGCGAAGACCGCTACTGTGCATTTCATGACCTGGAGGCCTGGCGCGGCTTTGTGAGCGACGCCGGGTTCGCGGAAATTCATCACTATTATCGCCCCGAAGGAAAACCCCGCGCCGAGCAACCCTGGCTGGCGACGGTTTGGCGGAAGCCTTAGGCACCATGACCGCCTTCGCGGAAATTCCTGTCGCTGATGCTGAACCAGATATCTTAGATATTTATCAACGGCTGATGAGTGCCGCAGGGTCGGGCTCGCCGGCATTGATCTTCCGCCATCTTGCCGTAACACCGGGGCTTCTGAACTGGGTATGGCGGGCAATTGGCGCTGATGCGGAAGCAGGCTGGGTACGCGACGCTGTTTGGCGGATCGTTGCTGAAATGGCGCCCGTTGCCATCGATCCCATCACGCCCGCGGTTCTGAGCGACACCGGCATTGACCGCGACGCGCGGCGCCAGACCGGCGATATGCTGACCAGCTACAACCGCATGAATCCGGTGAACTTGATTTTGATGGGCGCGGTCCGGGTTTTGATAAGCGGCGCCGAACCCACGGCGTCGGTCGGCGCGTATGTAATGGAACCGTCATCGCCACCCATCGCACCGCCAGACTTGCCGCCGCCGCCGGCTGTCGCCAGCCTGAACCCGGATTTGCAAGCCGCCATCCGCGCGCTTTGCGTCACCATTCCTGATGTCGGCGCCGAGGTAACACCCACGCTTTATCGGCATTTCGCTATCTGGCCGCGGTTCATGATGACGGTAGCCGAACGGTTGAACCCGTCCCTCGATGCCCTGAACGAGGCGACGCTGAGCCTGAATGACGCCTGCGCACCGTTAATCGAACAAGTGGCCGAACGGGCCCGCGAGAGGGTCAGCGAGCCCCCGCCAATCACCAACCAGGTCATATTATTGCGCGTGCTGGATGGGTTCAGTTACGTCATTCCGCATCTCGTCGTCGTCGGCCAGGCCATCGAAGCGGCCTTGCCCGGCGAAATGCCCGAATAAGGCCCGAACAAGAGTTTTCGGCAAAATGATTGATCGGCGTGAGGCTTGAACAGCCATGCACTGCGACGTCATCGCCCTACACTTGTGAAGCCAAACTTAATGATCACCCAGCGCGCCATGCTTGCAGGCTGGGAACGGGGCGGCTATGAGTTCGCCATCATTTTTGACCGTCCGAGGAGCCCTCCATGTCCGCCATTATTGATATCTTCGCCCGTGAGATTCTCGACAGCCGGGGCAACCCGACGGTTGAAGTCGATGTGACGTTGGAATCCGGCGTACTGGGCCGCGCCGGCGTGCCATCGGGGGCATCGACGGGCGCACACGAAGCGGTTGAGTTGCGCGACGGCGATTCCGGGCGGTACGGCGGCAAGGGCGTATTGAATGCCGTCGAGGCGGTGAACGGTGAAATTTTTGACGCGCTTTCGGGCTTCGATGCCGATGACCAGCTGCACATTGATCAAACCATGGTTGATCTTGACGGCACCGATAACAAAGGTCGCTTGGGCGCCAATGCGATCTTAGGCGTCTCATTGGCGGTGGCGAAGGCGGCTGCGGAGGAGGCAGGGTTGCCGCTTTACCGCTACATCGGCGGCGCCTTTGCGCATACGCTCCCCGTACCGATGATGAACATCATCAACGGCGGCGAGCACGCCGACAATCCCATTGATATTCAAGAATTCATGGTCTTGCCGGTGGGCGGCGCCAGTTGCACGGACGCCATTCGTATGGGTGCCGAGATTTTCCAAACGCTCAAAAATGGTTTGTCAGACGCCGGCCACAACACCAACGTTGGCGACGAAGGCGGCTTCGCGCCTAATATCGGGTCCACCACCGAAGCCCTGGATTTCATCATGAAAGCCGTTGAGACCGCGGGCTACAAACCCGGCGATGACGTCATGCTGGCATTGGACTCTGCATCCACCGAATTCTACAAAGACGGTCAGTACGTGCTCGCTGGCGAGGGCAAAACCTTGGACGCTGCCGGCATGATCAAATACTACGAAGACCTGGTCGCAAAATACCCGATCAGCTCCATTGAGGATGGCTTGGCCGAAGACGACTGGGATGGTTGGAAGGCGCTGACCATTGCTATCGGTGATAAAGTTCAATTGGTCGGCGACGACTTATTCGTCACCAACCCGAAACGCCTGGCAGAAGGTATCGCACAAGGCAGCGCGAATTCCATTCTGGTCAAGGTCAACCAGATCGGCACTTTGTCCGAGACCCTGGAAGCCGTCGAAATGGCCCACAAGGCCAACATGACGGCGGTGATCTCGCACCGCTCGGGCGAGACCGAAGACAACACCATCGCCGACATCGCAGTCGCCACCAACGCCGGCCAAATCAAAACGGGGTCGTTAAGCCGTTCGGATCGCTTGGCCAAATACAACCAGTTGATCCGCATCGAAGAACAACTGGGGCCGGCGGCGAATTACGCTGGACGCTCAATTTTGCACTAGGGGCACGCCTGGATAACATCACCGCGCGGTGTCATTTCAATAGGTGAACTTCCTCGTCCAGCGCTTCATTCATGGCGCTCAGAAGTTCCATTAGATTGATCGGTTTGGTGACGCAGGCGTTCATGCCGGCGGCAAAGTATTCTTCGCGATTTTCAACGACCGCATCGGCCGTCACCGCGATGATGGGAATGGCGGCTTTTTCATTCGGCTCTTGGCGGATGATCCGCGTGTCGTCGGGGCCATCCATTTCCGGCATTCGAATATCCATCAGAACCAGGTCGAAATCATCGCGCCTGACGGCCTCGACGGCGGCTCGGCCGTTGTCGACGACGGTGATCTGGTGGCTAAATTTGGCCAGCACGGCTTTCGCGATCATCTGGTTCATGTCGTTGTCTTCGGCCAGCAAAATTTGCAGGGCCCGGGTCGCCCGGTATTCCTTCTCACTTGAATTTCCTGCCGGCCCGCTGACCGTCGCCTTGGCAATGTGCCCAGGCACGGTAAACCAAAAGGTCGAGCCTTCGCCGTCGACACTGTCGATACCAATCTCGCCGCCCATCAATTCCGTCAGCCGCTTCGAAATGGCTAGCCCTAGTCCGGTTCCTTCGTACTTGCGCGTTGTTGATGCATCGACCTGGGTAAAGTCTTCAAACAACGCCTCTTGATGGTTAGCAGCAATTCCAATCCCCGTATCAACGATCTCAAAACGAAGAAGAACCTGTTCTTCGGTTTGTTCCGCGACACCAGCCCGCAGCGAGACACTGCCCCGTTCGGTGAATTTCACTGCATTACCGATTAGGTTCACCAGAATTTGACGGAGGCGGGTCGGATCACCGTTGATGGCGGCAGGCAAGCCGGGTTCGATCTTCGTGCCCAGCGCAATGCCTTTGCCATGCGCCGTCGGATAGAAGATATCCAGGCTTTCCGTAATCAGTCCGTGCAGATCGAAATCAATATATTCCAGCTCCAGTTTGCCGGATTGGATTTTCGATAGATCGAGTATACCGTTGAGAATGGTGATCAAGGATTGCCCGGCGCTTTTTATGCTGAAAACCTTTTCGCGCCGCTCCCCCTCATTCAACCCGTCTTCCAAAAGAATGTCAGCCATACCCAGAATGCCGGCGATGGGTGTTCTGATCTCATGGCTCATGGTCGCCAGAAATTCGGATTTCGCCTGATTGCCTTGATCGGCCATTTCCAAGGCGTCGCGCAAAGCCTCTTCAGCGCGTTTCAGTTCCGTGATGTCCGTGTGGACGTTGATCATACCGCCCGACGGTGTCGCCGATTGGTGGCGCTCATAAATACGATCACCATGATATTGGATGACGACGTTGGTGCCGTCACGGCACAGCTGCGCAATGCGCTGTTTGAAGGTGAAAGGTTTATGTTCCACGCTCTCTTGAGATTCATCCAGCTTGCCCAACCCGTCGTAGGTCGCGACACCCGGCTCGGTCTCGGCTTCGGTGTAATTATTGATGCGCCGGAAACTCTCGTTGCAAATCTCCAGTCGGCCTTCGGGGTCATAGACTGCGAACCCATCACTCATATGCGCAATGGCCTCACGGAGGCGTGCTTCGGCGGCGGGGTCGTTGGTGCTTTGGCTCATGAATGTGATGGTGTCGGCAAAACCGGCAAGGGTCAAACGATGCGATGATGCCATGCCCATTCGCGCAGCAAGAAACGGGTGGTTGCACCAAACCTATTCGAATAACGTCAGTGAACGTATGCCCCACAAAGGAATGCCGAATGGAAGCGCCAAAGACAATGGATGGCCAAGACTGGGGCCTGTTGATTTTGCTTTCCGTGCTATGGGGCGGTGCACTTTTTTTGCCGGCGTTGCGGTTAAAGAGCTACCGCCATTGACGGTCGTGCTGGCGCGCGTGCTTATCGCGGTCGCCACCTTGCTGCCGCTGTTTTGGTATCTGGGCCATACTTTGCCGAAATCAGTTTCCGGCTGGTTGCCGTATGTCGGCATGGGTCTTCTCAACAACGTCCTGCCCTTCGGTTTCATCTTCGCCGGCCAGACCGAAATCACCGTCGGTTTGTCGTCGATCATCAACGCCATGACGCCGTTGTTCACCGTCGTTGTCATGGCCACCTTTCGAGAGGAGCGCTTGACCACTTACCGGGTATTTGGGGTGCTTTTGGGCGTCGTCGGCGTTGCCGTATTGCGGGGCTTCGATGGATCCATAAACGCCAGTCAGACACTAGGGATTGGCCTTTGCATGGCAGGTGCGTTGAGTTATGGCTTTGCAGCCCTTTGGGGGCGTCGCTACCTCGCCGGTGTCGCGCCGGTTAAATCCGCGACCTGCCAACTCCTCTGCTCGACATTGATCATGGCCGTCGTGGTTGCCGTCATCGACAAACCATGGACGTTGGCAACGCCCAGCCTAAATACGGTTTTTTCGATAGTGACGCTGGCCGTCTTTGGAACGGCACTGGCCTATATCGTGTTTTTTAAAATCCTGGTCCGCGCCGGCGCCAGCAACGTGATGTTGGTGACGTTGCTGATTCCGGTCACGGCCTTGGCACTGGGCAATGTCTTCCTGGGCGAAGCGATCCATGCCAAAGAAATCATGGGCGCTGTCATTATCGGCGCCGGGCTTTTGTTCATCGACGGTCGTTTGGTTAATCGTGTGAGCATGAAACGTAGCGGCGCGAGTTAAAGCCAGTGCAGATAAACCGTTATTGCGATGGCGGCGGATCGTTAGTTGGCATTTCCACAGATGTTGCCAACGGTTTGCCGGCGTCGCGCTCACAAACAGTGTTGATAACATCGCGGTCGTGAATGCCATGGGGATGGGCCGCATTGGGGTAGGCAACGGCGCCGAAGGCGATTGAGCGCTCTTTTGCGGCATCAGCGAGACGGCGCAACTCGGCCAGCGGGTCTTCGTGATCATCTACGCGTAGGCTGAGCCGCGCGAACGGCTCGGGTCCTTGGATCAGAATGGCGGCAGCCTGCTTGCCGCGCTGATCACCGCCCGCCGCTTCACCCGCTTCCATGGCCAGCAGCAGGCGTTCGACGAAATCCTCAGAGATCGCCTGGCGATAGCTACGGATCGTTTCTTGGATTACCGCCGGCCCTGAGAGCATGTTGCCGGCGACGGAAAAATCACGCACCGCCGTGTGTCCGCACCAATCAATGCAGGCCTTGCCGGTATGTGCCGCCGCGCGTCTTTGCCAATCCATGACATGAAGCTGCCGCTGGTCGCGGCCTTCGTCGGCATTGATCAGTTGGTCGAGCGTGGCATTGGCATCATCGCCACTTTCCAACAACTTCAATCCCTTATAGCCAAGCTCCGGATTGACCAATGCCTGGGTCGAGATAATTCCGGCGCCGCCTAAAGACCACGGACACGGCGCGCCAACGGCGAAGAACTTGGACGCGATGGCAATACCGAAAAAACTGGTTGCCGGATCGCGCGCGAGGATGGACCAAGTCATGGGGGGGGCTCCGGATTTGTTGGGTGTCTAAGATAGGCGGAGGGGGCGGTCTCGCGAAAGGGTTGATGGAGCGGTAGGGCGCCCGTGTGCCAACCGCACCGTCCCACACGGGCTGGAGGTGGCGGCGCGGTTCGACGCCCGTCGGCCGATCGGCCATCCCTAATGAATTAGTTGTGGCGGGCTAGAGTTTGGTAACGCCCCATTAACTTTTGCCCCTTAATGTCGGTGATGGGTTTGGGACTGTGGACTGTAATAATGAGAATAAAAAGGTCCAGGGTCCATCATGGCATTATCGCGAGATTTTCGTCGTAGAATACGGCGGCTATCGGTTTCGTTTCTTGGCGTTTCCGCCGCGTTCTACTTCATTTACCACGTGTTTCAGGGCGACCGGGGACTGATGTCCTGGCTGCAGCTGCAAAAGCAGGTCGTGCTTGCTAAATCAACGGCTGCGACGGTCGAGACGGAACGCCGCTACCTGGAAAACCAGGTCCGGCTTTTGCATCCGGCTTCGCTTGATCCAGACATGCTCGATGAGCGGGCCCGCCTCATGCTGAACTTCGGACATGCCGGCGAACTCGTCATTCTTGATCAGCGTCAGTACAGACGGGAAATTTCCGATCCTGGCACGTCCCGCCACCCCCGCCCAGAACCGGCGGCCTATTTGTCACCAGAAAGGAAGACACAATGAAATTGAAAACCGTTGCAGAAGAGCTCACGCCACCGTTTGTCGCCGCGATCATGCTCGATCTGATCCAGGACAAAAACGGCGCCACCGGGCCGTCGCCCAGCGATGAACTGGTATCCCTGGCACCCAGCCGCGAAGGCTTTTTGGGCCTGGAGACGACGTTGGACAGCGGTAATCGCTGGATTTCAGCTTCCTATTGGCGTTCACGCAAGGACTACAACGCCTGGATCAAGGCGGGACAGGAACGGGTCAGCACGATTTTCGATGACATGGATTTGAGCCAAGCCTGCAAGTTCCGAGTCTCGGAAGTCAATGAGACGCTGTATCCGGAAAAAGCCCTAAAGGCCGGCGACCGGGCGATTCCAAAACAAAGCCAACCGAACCTCGGCCACAAGGTCTTCAACGTTTTTCCTGCCATTGCGGAGTTTTTGGGCTATGAGCACGTACGCTGATCTCGATAAACCACCGTTCTATACGGCGATTTATATGGATGCCGGACCGGATGACGACGCCGGCCTGCATTCCGAAGCCACCGCAACGCTGATCTCGGCGGCGATGATCCTGACCGGTTTCATGGGGTTCCGCGATGACATGGCGGCGGAAAGTCGGGCTGTCAAAATCGTCTTTTGGAAAAACTATGCAACCATGAAAGCCTGGGAGAAAACTGCCGGCGATTTGTTACCCAACAACATATCTATGGATGAATGCATCGCCAGCTCGGGATGCCTTTGGCGCTGGCTTGATCAAGAACCGACCCTTGAAAAGGAAAGCATAACACGTGTCGCATAATATTAACTTTAAAACAATTAATATTATAAAATGCATTTAAAAACAGCAATTTAATTACACGCTTTCCTCTTGAACGCGAATTGCCTCTTCGCTAGATTAACGGAAATCCGGTGGTAATGGACGCTGAATAGGGCGCCCCATCGTTTTCCGTCATTCCAGCTGGGGAGTTCCCATGGCACGCAAGCCCGCGACCAAGCCGAAAGCCGCGCCGAAAGCCGCGCGCAAAAAATCCATCGCCAAATCAAAAGCACCAAACGCCACCAACGACGAGCTGCTTGACTACTACAAGGCCATGCTTTTAATCCGCCGATTTGAGGAAAAGGCCGGCCAGTTGTACGGCATGGGCCTGATCGGCGGCTTTTGCCACCTATACATCGGCCAAGAAGCTGTCGTTGTCGGTATGCAGTCCACCGCCGGCCCGAACGATTCGGTCATCACGTCTTACCGCGATCACGGCCACATGTTGGCCTACGGCATGGACCCGAAAGGTGTCATGGCGGAACTGACCGGACGCCGAGGCGGCTATTCGCAAGGCAAGGGCGGCTCCATGCACATGTTCAGCCGCGAAAAGAACTTTTACGGCGGTCACGGCATCGTCGGCGCCCAGATGCCCATCGGCACCGGGCTCGCATTTGCCAATCGATATAAACAAGACGGTGGCGTGGCGCATGCCTATTGCGGAGACGGTGCCATCAACCAAGGCCAAATTTACGAAGCCTTCAATATGGCCAGCCTCTGGAAGCTGCCAGTGATCTACGTTGTTGAGAACAATAAGTACGGCATGGGCACTTCCATCGAGCGCGCGTCTGCCGTCACCGAGCTTTATAAACGCGGCGATTCTTTCGCCATTCCCGGGAAACAAGTCAACGGCATGGATGTCATCGAGGTCCGTGCTGCGGCGGAAGAGGCCGCTGAGTGGTGCCGTGCCGGCAAGGGACCGTTCATTCTGGAAATGAAAACCTACCGCTACCGGGGCCACTCCATGTCGGACCCGGCGAAATACCGCTCAAAAGAGGAAGTCTCCAAGGTCCGTCAGGAAAGCGACCCCATTGATTTGCTGCGTGCCTGCATCGCGGATGCCGAGGCAGCGACCGAGGATCAGCTCAAGGAAATGGACAAGGAAGTGAAGTCCATCGTCACGGCGGCGGCGGAATTCGCACAACAAAGCCCGGAGCCGGACCCGTCCGAGCTCTTTACCGACATCTTGGTCGAAGCTTAGGGCAGGGGAGAGAACACAATGGCTATTCAAGTATTGATGCCGGCCCTGTCGCCGACCATGACCGAAGGCAAAATTGCAGCCTGGATGAAATCCGAAGGCGATGCCATTACGTCGGGCGACGTGCTCTGCGAAATCGAGACCGATAAGGCGACCATGGAAGTGGAAGCCATCGACGAAGGCGTATTGGGCAAGATCCTGGTTGCGGCCGGCACTGAAGGTGTCGCGGTTAATGTGCCTATCGCGGTGATATTGGAGGACGGCGAGGACGCATCGGCTGCTGATGCCCTATCCGCAGCACCGGAATCTGCACCAGCAGCGGCGCCCGTGGCAGCTCCGGCTGCACCTGCCGCTGCAAGCCCGGCGCCGGAGCCCGAATACACCGGCCCGACCAAGGCGATGACGGTCCGCGAAGCGCTTCGCGATGCCATGGCCGAGGAAATGCGCGCCGACGAGAACGTCTTTCTGATGGGTGAGGAAGTCGCGCAATACCAGGGCGCCTACAAGGTCAGCCAGGGATTGCTTGATGAATTCGGCGAGCGCCGGGTCATCGACACACCGATCACCGAGCATGGTTTTGCCGGCCTTGGCGTCGGCGCGGCCTTCGGCGGTTTGAAACCCATCGTCGAGTTTATGACGTTCAATTTCGCCATGCAGGCCTGTGACCAGATCATCAATTCGGCGGCGAAGACCTTATATATGTCCGGCGGCCAGATGGGGGCACCCATGGTGTTCCGGGGGCCGAACGGGGCCGCGGCCCGCGTCGGCGCGCAGCATTCGCAGTGCTACGCGTCGTGGTACGGCCATATTCCGGGCCTCAAGGTCGTGACACCTTGGTCCGGCGAGGACGCCAAGGGCTTGCTGAAAGCGGCCATCCGCGATCCGAACCCGGTTCTGGTCTTGGAGAACGAAATTCTTTACGGCCAAAGTTTTGAAGTCCCCGATGATCCGGACTTTACGGTCCCCATCGGCAAAGCGAAGGTCGAGCGCGCCGGTTCGGATGTCACCATCACGGCGTTCTCCATTACGGTCGGATATGCGCTGGAAGCGGCCGAAACGCTGGCCGCGGAAGGCATCGAGGCAGAGGTCATCAATCTGCGCTCCATCCGGCCCCTCGACATCGACACGATTTCCAATTCGGTTCAAAAGACCAACCGACTGGTCACTGTCGAAGAAGGTTGGGCGCCCTACGGTGTCGGTTGCGAGATCGCCACCCAAGTGATGGAGGTGGCGTTCGATTACCTGGATGCGCCCGTCCACCGGGTCTCCGGCGAAGACGTGCCGATGCCTTATGCGGCAAACCTGGAGGCGCTGGCGCTTCCGAACGCGGATAAGATCGTGGCGGCGGCGAAAGCCGTTTGCTACGCGAACTAGGGCCGGGGAGGGACCACACAATGCCTATTCAAATCCTGATGCCGGCGCTGTCGCCGACAATGACCGAAGGCAAGCTGTCAAAATGGCTAAAGGGCGAAGGTGACACGGTGGAGAGCGGTGACGTGCTCTGCGAGATCGAAACCGACAAGGCGACGATGGAAGTCGAGTCTATCGACGAAGGCACCCTGGGGAAAATCCTGGTCGCTGAAGGCACCGAAGGTGTCGCCGTGAACGCGCCCATCGCAGTGATCTTGGAAGATGGCGAGGACGCGTCGGCCATTGAGGCAACGACTTCCGCTGCCCCGGTACCCGCCGCCGAAGCCACGCCGGCTGCGGCACCCGAAGCAGCAGCGGAAACTGTCGTTGCGGGCGGCGGTGATATCGGCGGCGGCTCGGCGGCGCCAGCCGCTGGAGGGCCCCGCGTGTTCTCTAGCCCCTTGGCCCGGCGTCTTGCCACGCAGAACAATGTCGATATCGCCCAGATTATGGGCTCCGGCCCGAAAGGCCGTGTCGTCAAACGCGACGTCGAAGCCGCCGTTACCGGCGGTACCGCGACGGCTGCACCCGCGGCAGCACCTACCGGCGCACCTGCCGCCTCGGCACCCGCAGCCCCAGCCGCACCGGCGTTCACCACCGACGATCCTGTCATGGCCTACATGCCGGAATTCGAAGCGGTATCCAATTCGTCCATGCGGAAAATCATCGCGACACGCCTGACAGGCTCCGCCCGCGACATTCCGCATTTCAACGTCGCTTTCGATGTTGAATTGGATGCCTTGATGGCCATGCGCAAGGAACTTAATGGCCGCGACGGCGCGGATTATAAAATCTCCGTCAACGACTTCATTATCAAGGGCGTGGCGTTGGCGCTTGGCCGCCAGCCGGATTGCAATGTCTCCTATACGGACGACGCCATTTTGCGGTTCAAGCGCGCTGATGTGTCGATAGCAGTCGCCATCGAAGGCGGCCTGATTACACCGGTCATCCACGATGCCGGTTCGAAAGGCCTGGCCGCGATCTCTTCGACCGCCAAGGAGCTGGCCGGCAAGGCGCGGGACGGCAAACTGCAGCCTGAGGAATACCAGGGCGGCACCTTTACCATCTCAAATCTCGGCATGTTCGGCGTGAAGTCGTTCAATTCGATCATCAATCCGCCGCAAGGCGGCATCTTGTCGGTCGGCGCCGGTGAGCCCCGCGCCGTCGTCAAGGACGGCGCGCTGGCCGTGGCCACGGTGATGAGTTTGACACTGGCCGTCGATCACCGCTGCATTGACGGGGCAGCAGCAGCAGCCTTCACCAAAGAACTGAAGGGGATCTTAGAAGACCCCATTCAGTTGATGCTTTAGGGAGACGCCGATATGGCTGATACGAATTTCGATGTCATCATCATCGGCGGCGGCCCGGGCGGGTACGTCAGCGCCATCCGTGCCGCGCAATTGGGCATGAAGACCTGCGTCGTCGAGAAACAGCAACTGGGTGGGATTTGCCTGAATTGGGGTTGCATCCCGACCAAGGCGTTGCTGCGGACCGCCGAAATCTATGACTTCATGAACCACGCCGAGGATTATGGCCTCAGCGTCCAGGGCGCATCATTTGATTTGGCGAAGGTCGTGGCCCGCTCACGTGGCGTCTCCAAGCAACTCAACGCCGGCGTTGGGCATCTCCTCAAGAAGAACAAGGTCACCGTCGTCGATGGGCTGGGCAAATTGAACGGTCCGGGCAAGGTCGATGTGACCGACAAGGACGGCAAGGCGTTGCCGAGCTTGTCCGCCAAGCACGTCATCGTCGCCACCGGTGCGCGCCCGCGCGCCCTGCCGGGGCTTGAGCCTGATGGTAAATTGGTCTGGACGTATTTTGAGGCCCTGGTGCCCGACACCATGCCGAAGAAATTGCTGGTCGTCGGATCAGGCGCCATCGGCATTGAATTCGCAAGCTTTTTCAATAGCCTAGGCGCCGCCGTGACGGTCGTCGAAGTGATGGATCAGGTGATGCCCGTGGAAGATACGGAGATCGCCAAGATCGCCCAAAAACAGTTCGAAAAGCACGGCATGACGATTATGACCAGCGCCAAGGTCACAAAACTCGACAAAGCCGCCAACAGCGTCACCGCGACCATCGAGGACGCCAAGGGCAAGACCCAACAAATGACCGTCGACCGGGTGATTTCCGCCGTCGGCGTTATCGGCAATATCGAGGACATCGGTCTGGAGACAACGAAGGTCAAAACCGACCGGGGCTGCATCGTCATCGATGATTTCGGCCGCACTGACGAGCCCGGTGTCTATGCGATTGGCGACGTCGCCGGCCCGCCCATGCTGGCCCACAAGGCCGAGCACGAAGGCGTCATCTGCATTGAGAAAATCGCCGGCCTGGATGCCCACCCGATGAAAAAAAAACACATCCCGGGCTGCACCTACTGCCATCCACAAGTCGCCAGTGTCGGCCTGACGGAAGCCAAGGCCAAGGCTGCCGGTTATGAGATCAAAGTCGGCAAATTTCCGTTCATCGGCAACGGCAAAGCCATTGCCTTGGGTGAGCCCGACGGCATGGTCAAAACTGTTTTCGACAAGAAAACCGGCGAATTGCTGGGCGCCCACATGGTTGGCGCCGAGGTGACCGAGCTGATCCAGGGCTACGTCGTCGCCATGGGCCTGGAAACCACGGAAGAAGATCTCATGCATACGGTCTTCCCGCACCCGACACTGTCGGAAATGATGCACGAGTCGGTACTGGACGCCTACGATCGCGTCATTCATATGTGAGATCACCAATAGCACCCATTGGCCCAACATATATGACAAACGCCGCCGAAGTGCTTAGGTTAAGCCCATGAGCAACGTCGAAAACCTGCCCCGGAAATCCGGCCGCCTTCGTCATCCTGAGAAGGCGAAGAACCCGGTTAATCCGATCCAGCGCAAGCCCGACTGGATCCGCGTCAAGGCGCCGAATTCCAAAGAGTATGCGGAAACCCGCAAGCTGATGCGCGAAAGCAATCTACACACGGTCTGCGAGGAAGCCGCGTGCCCGAACATCGGCGAATGCTGGTCGGCCCGGCATGCGACCGTGATGATCCTGGGCGATATCTGCACGCGGGCCTGCGCGTTCTGCAACGTCGCTACCGGCAAGCCCAATTTGGTCGATCCCATGGAGCCCGAAAACCTGGCCATCTCAGTCTCTAAGATGGCGATGCGCCACGTGGTGATCACGTCGGTCGACCGCGATGATTTAGCCGACGGTGGCGCCGATCAATTCGTCCAATCCATCACCCGCATTCATGAGACCTCGCCCGATACCACGGTCGAAGTCCTGACCCCCGATTTCCGCGACAAGCCAGACAGCGCCTTGGAAGCCGTCATCGCGGCCCGGCCGGACGTCTTTAATCATAACTTGGAGACCGTGCCGCGCCTGTATCCGAAAATCCGCCCCGGCGCGCGCTATTTTCATTCCCTGAAAATCCTCAGCCGCGCCAAAGAACTCGACCCCCGCGTCTTCACCAAATCCGGCATCATGGTGGGCCTCGGCGAAGAACGCGACGAAGTCTTGCAGGTCATGGATGACCTGAGGTCCGCCGACGTCGATTTCCTGACCATCGGCCAATACCTGGCACCGACACCACGACACGCCCCCATCGACCGCTTCGTCACACCCGACGAGTTCAATGAGTACAAACGCATCGGCCTCGCCAAGGGCTTCCTGCACGTCGCCTCGACGCCGCTAACACGGTCGAGCTATCACGCCGACGATGATTTCCAGGCGTTGCGTGAGGCGAGGGAAGCAAAGCTGGCCGGCGGCTGAAGCGCCGGCTCATCCAATTTCATTTCCGGCAGGTTTTTCGCGTCTGCCATCATTCACGAACCGGACACAAGAAAACCCTGGGCGTTTGGTCTGCTTATGGCCCAACTGAGCCATTTATCCCCGGCGCTAAAGTTCAGGAACTGCCGATGCAATTGATATTGTCCATTCATACCGTCTCTCCCAAAACATCCTCTAGAGCGGCAATCAATTTCGACACAAGAAGAGGTTTCGTTAGATAATGCCGAAAACCCGTTCCTCGTGCCCGTTCCACTGCGCCCGGCATGGCATCCGCACAGCGATGCGGAAAGTTACACCTCTGCGGCGCCCACATCGACCAGCGTGGAACCCGTGTTTCAACTCGCGTAACACCGACGCGGGGAAACGCCCCGATCTCGTGGGATCCCCGGGTACCGAGCTCGAATTCGCCCTATAGTGAGTCGTATTACAATTCACTGGCCGTCGTTTTACAACGTCGTGACTGGGAAAACCCTGGCGTTACCCAACTTAATCGCCTTGCAGCACATCCCCCTTTCGCCAGCTGGCGTAATAGCGAAGAGGCCCGCACCGATCGCCCTTCCCAACAGTTGCGCAGCTGAATGGCGAATGGCGCCTGATGCGGTATTTTCTCCTTACGCATCTGTGCGGTATTTCACACCGCATATGGTGCACTCTCAGTACAATCTGCTCTGATGCCGCATAGTTAAGCCAGCCCCGACACCCGCCAACACCCGCTGACGCGAACCCCTTGCGGCCGCATCGAATATAACTTCGTATAATGTATGCTATACGAAGTTATTAGCGATGAGCTCGGACTTCCATTGTTCATTCCACGGACAAAAACAGAGAAAGGAAACGACAGAGGCCAAAAAGCTCGCTTTCAGCACCTGTCGTTTCCTTTCTTTTCAGAGGGTATTTTAAATAAAAACATTAAGTTATGACGAAGAAGAACGGAAACGCCTTAAACCGGAAAATTTTCATAAATAGCGAAAACCCGCGAGGTCGCCGCCCCGTAACCTGTCGGATCACCGGAAAGGACCCGTAAAGTGATAATGATTATCATCTACATATCACAACGTGCGTGGAGGCCATCAAACCACGTCAAATAATCAATTATGACGCAGGTATCGTATTAATTGATCTGCATCAACTTAACGTAAAAGCAACTTCAGACAATACAAATCAGCGACACTGAATACGGGGCAACCTCATGTCCGAGCTCGCGAGCTCGTCGACAGCGACACACTTGCATCGGATGCAGCCCGGTTAACGTGCCGGCACGGCCTGGGTAACCAGGTATTTTGTCCACATAACCGTGCGCAAAATGTTGTGGATAAGCAGGACACAGCAGCAATCCACAGCAGGCATACAACCGCACACCGAGGTTACTCCGTTCTACAGGTTACGACGACATGTCAATACTTGCCCTTGACAGGCATTGATGGAATCGTAGTCTCACGCTGATAGTCTGATCGACAATACAAGTGGGACCGTGGTCCCAGACCGATAATCAGACCGACAACACGAGTGGGATCGTGGTCCCAGACTAATAATCAGACCGACGATACGAGTGGGACCGTGGTCCCAGACTAATAATCAGACCGACGATACGAGTGGGACC
>ENA-OWMW01000002-OWMW01000002.1-marine-metagenome-genome-assembly--contig:-NODE-2-length-28281-cov-235.841866_pt1 | contig 28281 bp, 25 predicted proteins | sample MGYA00248944_ERZ651145 | MGnify/ENA primary metagenome ERZ651145 (study PRJEB26858, sample SAMN05422230) | marine metagenome | place: Canada:British Columbia, Canada | study: EMG produced TPA metagenomics...
ATTACGCCAAGCTATTTAGGTGAGACTATAGAATACTCAAGCTTGCATGCCTGCAGGTCGACTCTAGAGGATCCCACTAACAGAGATCGTCGGTGATCTCCGTAATCGGAAGGTAGTCCAACAAGCTGTAAGTGGTTGTGACGCGGTCATTCACTTGGCGTGTATCTCTAATGATCCGAGTTATGACCTAAACCCAAAACTTGGGAAGAGCATTAACTTTGATGCGTTTCGGCCACTCGTGCAGGCCAGCAAGAGCGCAGGTGTCCAACGCTTTGTTTATGCCTCGTCGTCAAGCGTCTATGGGGTCAAAGAAGAAGCAAATGTCACTGAGGATCTTCCGCTTGAACCGCTGACCGATTATTCAAAATTCAAAGTGCTTTGTGAAGAAGTTCTGGAAGAGGAGCGCACACCAGGCTTCACTACCGTAACCGTTCGGCCATCTACCGTTTGCGGCTATGCGCCTAGATTGCGATTGGATTTGACCGTAAACATCCTTACCAATCACGCATTAAGAAATGGCAAGATCACGGTGTTTGGCGGGGACCAGATGCGCCCGAATATCCACATCAAGGATATGGTTGATCTTTACCTGCACTTATTGACTTTACCTTCGGAAAAGATTGATGGTGGGATATTTAATGCAGGATATGAGAATCTTGCGGTAATGAAAATAGCGTACTTGGTCAAAGAGACGTTGGGGATGGACATTGAGATTGAGGTGACACCAACCGACGACAATCGTTCTTATCATGTTTCATCGGAGCTCATGAATCGGGAATTGGGATTTATCCCAAGTCATACTGTAGAAGACGCAGTGCGAGATTTGAAGGCAGCCTTTGATTTAGGATTGATTCCCGACTCTATGAACCAGTCCCGATACTTCAACATTCGGCGCATGCAGGAGTTGGATTTGCAATAAGATGGATTGGTTATCCAAAAATTCCGGTTCGACTGACCTGGATCTCTTTCGCCGTATGTTGCGGATTCGGTCCGTTGAGGAAACTATCGCCGATCGATATTCCGAGCAGGAAATGCGTTGTCCCGTGCATCTGTCGATCGGACAAGAAGCAGCCGCTGTTGGTGCATGCGCGCCCCTAATGGCGGAGGATATCATCGTTAGTAACCATCGGTCGCATAGTCATTACCTTGCTAAAGGAGGTGATCTTGAGGCGATGCTTGGAGAAATATACGGCAGGGTAACCGGTTGTTGCGGAGGGCGTGGGGGTTCGATGCATCTGTTCGATACTAGGGCGGGTGTCCTAGCGAGTGTTCCTATCGTAGCAAGCACCATTCCTCTTGCGGTTGGTGCTGCGTTAACTTTTCAGCAGCGCCGGCAGGGGTATATCAGTGTTGCGTTTATGGGAGATGCGGCGACTGAAGAGGGTGTGTTTCACGAGAGTCTGAATTTTGCGAGTCTGCATGCACTCCCGGTAATTTTTTTCGTTGAGAACAACTTGTACTCTGTTTATACCCCTCTTCATGACCGGCAACCAGATCGATCCCTGACCGATTATGCGCTGGCTCATGCCATCCCGAGCGAACAAGTCGATGGAAACGATGTGGAGGCGGTTTTCCAATCCATGACTCGTTGCGCGCAAAGAGCACGGGCTGGAAAAGGCCCAGTACTTTTGGTTGTCGATACCTACAGATGGCGAGAGCACTGTGGCCCGGACTATGACAACAATCTTGGCTATAGATCGGAAAATGAGTACGAGAAGTGGCGGCGCAGATGCCCCATTGAAACGTACCGAGCACAGCTAGCGGATCGCGGCTTGTTAACTCCCAAGTTGGAAACGAGGATGACCACAGAAATTCAATTGGAGATAGAATCCGCGTTCGAGACTGCCAGGAGCGCGCCGTTCCCAGACTCGGGGACAGTAGGTCTGAAAGTCTATGCCTGAACCAAGAGAGCGGTCCGGTGCACAGGGTATTCAAGAGGCGCTTGACCTCTCGCTAGAGCGGGATCCGTCAGTATTCCTGATTGGCGAGGGTGTTGCGGACCCCAAGGGAATTTTCGGCACGACTACGGGACTGTGTCAGAAGTATGGGACTCAGAGAGTGGTGGAAACACCAATCGCAGAAAACGGGTTTACCGGTATTGCGATAGGGGCCGCGCTGCTTGGTCAGCGTCCAATCGTGATACATCAGCGTGTCGAGTTTGCGCTACTGGCCATGGAGCAAATAGTAAACAATGCAGCCAAGACCCACTACGTTTCTGATGGCGCCCATTCCATGCCACTCGTTATCCGGCTCGTTGTCGGGAGAGGATGGGGTCAGGGACCGTTGCATTCCCAAAGCCTGGAGACTCTCTTTGCGTACATCCCCGGCTTGAAAGTGTTGATGCCTGCAACGGCAGAGGACTGCAAGGGTATGTTGTTAAGTGCGATCGAAGATAATAACCCTGTTATTTTTCTTGAGCATCGATGGGTACATTTTGTCAAAGGCAATATTCCCGCTGGTTATCACACGACATCAATCGATGGGCCCAGCCATCTATGGCAGGGTGATTCGGTAACGGTGATCTCCAGTTCATATATGACGCTGGAATCGTTGCGAGCCGCCAAGGCGCTTTCAAAAGAAGGGTGCGATGTCGATCTGTTTGACTTACGGGTAGTGCGGCCGCTAAAGCTCGACGAGATTTTTGAGTCCGTTAATAGGACGGGACGACTTCTGGTCGTTGACACTGGGTGGAGAACGCTGGGCCCCGGTGCAGAGATTGTTGCCCAGGTAACAGAGTCCTGTTTCGATAATCTGAAACAGCCCCCGCAGAGGCTGGGACTGCCTGATCATCCGACGCCGAGTTCGCGTTCACTGGCCGCAGCCTTCTATACCTACGCTGAAGATATTGCGCTTACGGTAGGAGATCTTGCAGGGATTTCGCCCCTGGCTACGCGCCGAGCAGCGGATGAGTTATCAGTCGAACGTCAGACGCATCCTATAGACGTGCCCCATCCATCTTTTCAGGGCCCATTTTGACGAGGCACTATTACACTGGTAATAGATTGCGCAGATCCTTTTCCCGCTCTGGGAAGAATTTCTAGTTGATTGAAGTATCGGTAATAAATATGAAAGTACGCTACTCCTACCTTGCCCAGCAGTTTGGGGACTGTGACGATCTATGGGAGCAACTCAAAGCCTTTGTCCCTACCGGGGACTTTACCCTGGGTAAGCCCCTCACCGAATTTGAGGAACGTTTTGCGGAGTTGATCGGTACACGATATGCGATTGGCGTCAATTCAGGTACAGACGCGATCAAACTTTCGCTGAAAGCCTTAGGTGTAGGGCCCGGAGACGAGGTCATTACCGCAGCGAATACATTTGTTGCGACGGTCGGGGCTATTGCCGAGACTGGCGCTACACCGGTCTTTGTGGATTGTGACGACACTTTCTGTATGAATGTCAGCCTTATTGAAAAAGCAATATCTAAGCGTACGCGGGCCATTGTCCCAGTGCACTTCACGGGCTATATGACCGATATGAGAAAGCTCGTTCCGTTAGCAGAAAGATACGGAATTCCGCTTGTGGAAGATGCCTGCCAGTCAATTCTTGGCGCCATCGACGGAAAAAACGCGGGCACCTGGGGATTGACTGGCGCTTTCTCCCTTCATCCGCTCAAGAATCTCAATGTTTGGTCGGACGGGGGCCTCATTGTCACGGACGACCAGCAACTGGCAGAGAAGCTCCGGTTGCTTAGGAACCATGGCCTGTCTGACCGGGATACCGTCAGCATACTTGGCTGCAATTCGAGGCTAGACACGATTCAAGCAGTGGTTGGTAACTGGCTAATCCCTCAAACCGAAGAAATAGCGGCACGCAGAATTGCCAACGCAGCATTTTATGATGAATCCTTAGGCGGGCTTGAGCAGATTCGTATCCCTCCACGCCCGCTAGGCTTTCGAATTGTTTACCATTTATATATCGTATTTTCCGAAAATCGGGATGCGTTACTGCAACACTGTCTTGATTATGGGGTTGATGCAAAAGTCCACTATCCTGTGCCGATTTATCGGCAGCCAGCCTTAAGTTATTTGAGGCACAAGGCAGGAGATTTCCCAGTCACAGACTCTCACACCGAAACAATTATCACGTTTCCCTGTGACCAACATCTGAGCCAGGAGCAGCTGAAGTACGTCGTTGATACGGTGAGTGACTTTTATAAATAGCGGTTAGACTTTGGCTAGAAAAACGTGATGAAACAGGTCCCCTATGTAAATCTTTCGGCGCAATGGGTGAGCGAACGCCAGGAACTTCTGCAACTTATTGAAGACGTGTTAGCCAGCGGCGCTTATGTTGGTGGTGAAAGTATCGAGAGTTTTGAATCTGCTGTGGCTGAGTATTGCGGCACCCGCTTTGCGGTAGCATTAAACAGTGGGACCGATGCGCTGATTTGTGCCTTGCATGCACTCGGGATAGGCAAAGGTGATGAGGTGGTTACTGCACCAAATTCGTTTATCGCGTCGGCCGCTGCGATTATTCACCTCGGCGCAATACCCGTTTTTGTAGATGTTAAATCTGATCAGAATCTTAATCCCAACCTGATTGAAGCTGTTCTTACTAAGAAGACGCGGGCGATCATGCCTGTTCATTTGACAGGCCGCATTGCAGACATGGATGCCATTAGTGACATTGCGGCGCGGAAGAATCTACACGTGATTGAAGATGCGGCGCAGGCGATTGGCTCAAAGTGGCATGGCCAAATGAGCGGTTCACTGGGCACCATCGGCTGTTTCTCTGCACATCCGTTGAAGAACCTGAATGCCTGTGGTGACGCGGGTTTCATCACTACGGATGACGAAAATATCGCGATAAAAATTTCTCGGATGCGAAATCACGGAATGGTGGAAAGAAATAGAGTCGAAGAGTTTGGTATGGTGTCGCGGATGGATTCTTTGCAGGCGGCGATACTTAGTTTCCGGCTTTCCCGCCTGTCGGCGGTTATCGAAGCGCGTAGAAAACATGCAGCACTTTATGCACATTTGTTGAATCCTGATCGTGTTTTTGTGCCACCCGAAAAGGAAGGTGAGTTCAATACCTACCATACGTTTGTAGTTCAGGTTGATGGACGGGACGAATTACGTCACGAGCTTCTCGCCAAGGGCATCGAAACTGCCATCCACTATCCTGTACCTATTCACCTTCAGCCTGCCGGACATAGACTGACCCACCGAGTGGGCGATTTTCCAGAGACTGAAAAACAAGCCGAACGAATTCTGACGTTACCAATTAACCAATATCTCGAAGAAGCTGACATCCGTTATGTCGCCGAAAGCGTCAATACGCTGCTCGCCTGATACTTTCTCATGAAACACGAACAACTGGTTCCGATATCGCTAGATGAGATTACGGAGAGCTATGAAAAAGGTCTCCTTGATCAATTGCGGGGTTTTGGAGTGGAGGGGGAGTTGTTTGAGACCTGGGTTCCGGATCCAGATCCCACAAACAGTGTCTTGAATCTCGCAGAGGCCGCAATCACGGCTGGATCTTTAGGCGGGTTAGCCGTCACGGTATCAAAAGAAACAATGAGTGATATCTCCCGTGACAGGTTAATTGATGAACTTGGGAGCATAGTGACGGTCCACGTCGAGGACTCCGACGACTCTAGTATCATCTACCTCACTGATTTTGAAGAGCAGTTGACCGCCCTTGGTGACTCCCGAAAGACCCGCCGGCTAGCGCTGAGTAGCGGAGATACGGGTGAGGGTATGACTAAGACGGCACCGGTTGTCAGTTTTATGGGTCGGGAAGAATTGGTAGTCGCGAAGGAGTATCAGGAGATCCAAAATAGTCTGTATGATCTGCCAGGCAATGATGTATTTGATTACCAGGGCACCCTGGAAAAAGATAATCTTTCTCACAAGGTCGCTATTGAAGAGGGTGGCTGTATATTTGAAGTGCAGGTGGATCCTAGATCGCACATTGTTGAGAAAGCTGTGTTTCGGGGAAGTTGGGAAAGAGATGTTGCGGCCTTGCTCGACCTTTTGTGCGGGTTGGTTGAGGGTCGTCCGATCCAGGATATGAGTGATCATGCGGTTGGACGGCTTGAGCACAAAATCCGCGGCACTAAGTCGCGCCCGGTCCCTGGGATTGTCCTACCGTCGGCGGTTGATGGGCGTTTTGTCTTGATTCAGTCTTTTATTCGGAAAATCTTGGCTCAATACCGAAAATTGACTGGTTATCAGGAAACAGAAAACACGTTTTATGATGGCGCCGGGGATTGGTGGTGTACGTTAACAGGCAGTGAAAAAGTGGAAAAGGTTAACCAGGTTATTCAAATGGAGACAAAACATCTGGGTTTTGATCCGAGCGAAGTAGAGTTGGCTGGAATAGAATACGATGTGAGGGTGCTGATTCGATTCTCTGGTGAGATGGCAAGTCCGGCAACCGACAAGCAACCAATCATGATGCGGCTTGAGCAGGCGCTAATTGGGTACATTGATTCTAGACTTGAACTGTTTCTTGAGCCGGTTCAGGATCAAAGCACCCTTAGACGACTAAGCGCTGAAGAGGAATAAAGCGCGGCCGAGCGGCTTAGCAATAGATAGCGAAGACTAAACATGAGCGCTGAAAACGATAGTTCGGAACTTATTCTTGATGGAACGAAAATTGCGTGGCATCAGGAACGCGTGGCAGCCTGGGAGCGGGGCGAGAGAATCGCGCCAATCACCATAGATATGGCATTGACCCGTGCCTGTAATTTTGGGTGTCATTACTGTTATGCAATGCTCCAGGAAAACGACCGCAGCGTCATCAGCCAGAAAGTGATTTACGACTTTCTTGAGGATTGTGCTGAGATCGGGGTGAAGGGAATAAGTCTGGTGTCGGATGGAGAAAGTACCATCTCCCCTGTCTTCGTTGATACTGTAATTCGGGGAAATGAACTCGGGCTATCGATGGCGACCGGTACCAACGGGTTTGTACTAACGCGCCGTCGGTTGGAAGAGGTCTTGCCACACCTGACATACCTTCGCATCAATATCTCCGCCGGCGAGCGGACACGGTACGCTGAGATAATGGGCGTAAAAGAGCGATGGTTTGAACGGGTCTGTCAAAATATACGCGACATGGTTGAGATAAAGCGCCGTGACAATCTTGGCGTAACTATCGGGCTGCAGATGGTACTGATGCCTGAGTATGCAGATCAGATATTACCTCTTGCAAGGCTGGGTAAGGAGTTGCGCCCTGATTATCTCGTGATCAAGCATTGTTCCGATGATGAGGATGGCACACTCGGCGTTGATTATCAGGGATATGACCGACTTTACGATACGCTTCGAGAGGCGGAAGCGCTCTCTGATGAGGACTATCAAGTTGTTGTAAAGTGGTCGAAAATCGAGGCGAATGGCGCCCGGTCTTATCAAAGATGTTACGGGGCACCGTTCATGATCCAACTATCCGGATCTGGGCTTGTTGCTCCCTGTGGAATGCTTTTTAATGAACGGTACAAAAAGTTTCACATCGGCAATATCTGCGACGAGCGCTTTAAAGATATTTGGGCTAGCGATCGTTATTGGGAAGTGATGAATTATCTGTCGTCACCCCAGTTTAACGCCCAGAAGATGTGTGGTTCACTTTGCCTCCAGCACAAAGTAAATGAAAGCCTCGATGAATTTCAAAAAGGGCGTCTGCAGTTCCCGGATATGAGCGCATCAACGGCTCCGCAACATATTAATTTTATCTAAGTTTTCGTAATAACCGCGAAACCATTTTCGAGAATGGCTAGTCGATCTATAACGGATGTAAAGAGCCAAATCACCGAAGGGAGTAAGGTGTGCTTCGTTTCGGGTAAGTTTAATGTTGTACATCCGGGACATTTACGACTCTTTCGACATGCGAAAGAGATATGTGACCATCTTGTGGTCGCGGTATATCCTGATCACTGGTCACCAGAGATCTTACTACCCCTAGCCGACCGTCTAGAGGGTGTCCGCTCAAATATATGGGTGGATGACGTTTTTGTTCTCTCAGAGAGCATCGAATCCGCAATCATTAACTTGCGGCCACATGTTGTCCTCAAAGGCAAAGAGCATCAATCGCTTAAGAATATTGAGGAAGATCCTCTTGACTCGTACGGAGGGGTGCTGAGATTTGCTGGAGGTCAGCTGGGGCTCAGCAGTTCCGATCTTCTCCACGCAGAGCAAGGTTACCTTCATAATTTCACTCAACATACCACGGGTTATCTTCGAAGGCATCAAATTTCAATAAATGACCTACGATTGCAGATTGAGGCAATGCGTGAGGTAAGAACGCTGGTTATAGGCGATCTGATCATTGATAGGTATATCGATTGTGAACCGATCGGAATGTCGGCGGAGGATCCAACCGTCGTCGTCTCACCGATTGCCGAAAAGCAATTCGTCGGTGGAGCTGGTGTAGTTGCGTCCCACGCTAAGTGTCTCGGCAAGAATGCGTCGCTCGTGTCGATTAGAGGAGATGATAAGGCCGGAGAATTCGCACTCGATCAGCTTGAGAAAATAGGAGTAAGCGCCTATGTCTCTTGTGACTCGGAAAGGCCCACGACTTTCAAGACCAGGTATCGAGCACGTAACCAGACCCTGTTGCGAGTAAACGACTTCAGAGATCATCAGATTAATAACCATCTCGCAGAACATCTTCAGTCTCAGATACTTGATGTCCTGCCAGAGGTAGATGTGGTTGTGTTTTCTGATTTTAGTTATGGCCTATTGACCACGTCACTTGTTAATAAGGTGATTGAAGCCGGCAGAAAGAGGAACATTATTCTGGCTGGGGATAGCCAGTCATCATCTCAAGTAGGTGATGTCACAAAGTTTCACGATGTTTCCTTGCTCACGCCAACCGAAAAAGAAGCGAGACTTGCTGTTCGTGACAATAACATTGGCCTTGTTGGGATCTCGCAAAGATTAAGGGAGATTACCCGCGCAGAGCACGTGCCTATAACGCTCGGTGGTGAGGGTGTGTTTCTTCATCATGCGGGGATAAGAGTTGATTCTGCGGAAGATGATCGAGTTCCGGCGCTGAACAAAAATCCTGTAGATGTCTCTGGAGCAGGAGATGCGTTTCTTGTGAGTACTGCGATGTGCCTTGCGTCGGGCGCGGATATCTGGAAAGCAATGTATATCGGCTCGGTTGCTTCGGCATGCCAAGTTAGTCGGATAGGTAATAATCCACTTACCACAGAGGACATACTTCGGCAGTTGAGTGTATGAACGCAATCCTGCTGGCAGGCGGCTTCGGATCGCGGCTTCGGCCGTTCACTAACCATGCTCCAAAATGTCTAGCACCCATCGGCGGGAAGCCACTTCTGGGGTATTGGCTGGATTCGTTGATGGATGCGGGAATCGAGTCAGTCCTTATCAATCTGCATTATCTTGCTAATCAAGTAATTGAATTCGTTTCCAGTAGCCCCTATCGCAACAGGATTACTTTGGTTAACGAGCACGTGCTTCTAGGTACGGCTGGTACTGTTAAACAAAACAGTGAGTTTTTTTCAGGAGAGCGAGGTCTCGTGATTCACGCTGATAACTTCTGTAGAGCAAACTTGGCGGCTTTTATCGATAAGCACGAGAACAGACCACTAGGTACAGAACTTACAATGATGACATTTGTCGCAGACGAGCCTCGTACTTGCGGAATTCTTGAGGCAGACGAGAAAGGTGTTGTCTACGGGTTTCACGAAAAAGTTGAGAATCCACCGGGAAATGTTGCGAATGCTGCAATCTACATTTTCGAGCCATCAGTTATCCAATTTATTTCTTCATCACCACCGGGTGAATTAGTAGACATTAGTAAAGACGTTATACCTGAATTTCTTGGTAGGATATTTGCGACCCCTGCCGACGGTCCGGTGATCGATATAGGGACACCTAGCAGTCTTAAGAGAGCGCAGTCTTATGCGCTTAGCTTGGAAGGGCTTTAGCGATGATGTCGATTTGTGCTGAACTACTACCGACCGATTGAGAGGTCATGCAGAGGAAGATTGGCACGACGTTTCTCCCTGTATTGGCAATGGGTATCGTCATTCTGGTCTCCAATGAGTTGGTGCAGCACCCAATTCAAGGGATTCTGTTTGGGATAGATCTGTCCTTGGTGCTTACTTGGGGAGCCTTCACGTATCCAGTTGCATTTCTGATAACAGACACGACTAACAGACTCTTTGGCGTGGGGCCTGCTCGGCGGGTTGTCGCGGTCGGCTTCACTTTTGGTGTGGGGTTGACCACCATCGCCGCACTGGCGATTGCATCAGGAGCGAGTCGGTCTGCAGGGCTCTCGATATGGCAGGCACTTTTCAGCGACCCGGATGCTTTTGCAATGCTGAGAACTGCGGTTGCGTCAGGCAGCGCCTTTCTAACGGCTCAATTGCTTGACATCAAAGTTTTCGATGTCTTGCGTGAATCCACGTGGTGGAAGGCGCCGGCCGTATCATCTTTTCTCGGTTCTGTTGTGGATACGGCAATTTTTTTCTCTCTTGCATTCGCCGGCACTGGATTGCCCTGGATCACCTGGGGGATAGGAGATTTTTGCGCCAAACTCCTGATGATTGCTCTGCTGCTTTATCCATTCAGAATCATTTCGCAACTTTATCCATGCTCGCTTAGAAACGCATCGTAAGCCCCCCGAAAATCTAGGCTCGACGGGTCAGTTGACCCAATATCAAAAGGTGTTTAGGCTTGTCTGGCTAATGGCCGCAGGAGTGATAAACCGGCCCGAGTTTGACGTTTTTTGAAGCAGTTTATCCAGATTCAAGGAGGATAAAAGATGAGAAATTGGTTGGTGAAATCACTGGCGATCGTCGCCGCGCTCTTTATGCTGGCGGGTGGCTCATTTATGAGTACCGCAAGTGCTGGTGCCAAAGTTGCATTAGTGCTCGATGTAGGTGGAAGGGGGGACCTTTCCTTTAATGATATGGGCTTTAAGGGCTCAGACGAAGCCCAGGCGAATCTGGGCGTCGAGGTCGTAGAGATCCAGAGCAATTCGGCTGCGGATTATCTGCCCAATATGCAGAACGCCGCACGCTCGGGCAAGTTCGATCTGATTGTCGCAGTGGGTTTTCTGCTCGCCGATGCGATGGCAGAAGTTGCCGATCAGTTTCCTGATCAGAAGTTCGCCATCATTGACGTCACTTGGCTGGGTAAGCCCAACTTGATGGAGATTGGATACGAAGAGAACAAAGGTTCGGCGATGGTTGGCGCGCTCTCTTCAATGGTGGCCGCTCATTATGGTTATGACAAGATTGGCGTAGTGCTCGGAATAGAAATCCCGGTCCTCTATAAATTTGAAGCAGGCTACCGCTTTGGGATGCATTGGGGAAATGCTAAGTACGCCGAGAAAACAGGCAAGCAGGCCAACGTAGGCCTTCTGTGGACTTATACGGGTACCTTTAGCGACATCGCCAAAGGCAAGGCCGCAACCGAAGCCATGCTCGCGCAGGGTGCCGGGATTATCTACAACGTAGCGGGTCCTCTGGGTATCGGCGATCTTGAAGCCATTACCGAACATCTTGAAGCCAAGGGCAAGTCGGCGGGTCCGCCGTTCATGATTGGTGTCGATGCCAACCAAGATTATCTGGGTGACGGCCATCGTGTCCTTGCCAGCATGATGAAGCGGGTGGACTTTGGCGTGTATAGCGCGATCGAGTCTGTTGTGAACGGCACCTTTAAGGGTGGTGTTCAGATCCTTGGCCCCCACAATGGCGGTATTGCCATGTCGGGCAAGCAGGATCTGGCGGACTTCATCCAGTTTGGCGTCAACGGAGGCGCGATTTCTGCGTCTGACAGTGACAGTATCACCAGCAACTGGGTGGGGATGCGTGATGAAATTCCAGGCTGGATCTGGGACGCGGTCGCAGAGCTTCAGGGGCAGATCAGTGATGGTTCAGCCGAAGTTCCGTGTGGCTGGTGTCCAGATACCATCGGTGACATCCGTGCCAAGTATCCGGACTAACCAGATTGTTGCTTGATCTGAATCAGTAGCAAATTGGACACGATGCCGTCAGCATATTCGTGCTGACGGTATTGTAGGATTTGCAGTGTCGTTGTATTCAGTGCAGGGGGCGCTTGTCGCCCCCTTGTGCTTTGTTTAGATTCGTTGATGTTTCGTATGAGAACGAAGCTCACTTGACGCCTTTGTCCGGAAGTTAACGATGCTCCCATCTTCATGGCGCCGACGGTTTAACCCGATAGCAGAATCGCTGCTGGCAGGGTTAATCGGCCTCATCATCGGCGGTTTCATTATGCTGGCGTTCGGGTACAACCCGATTTCGGCATATCGCTCTTTGTTCTTTGGCAGTTTCGGGAGTACCTACAGTTGGGCAGAGTCGCTTGCGAACGCGACCCCGCTGATCCTGACGGCCCTGACCTTCGCCATTGCAATGCGAGGGGGTTTATTTAATATCGGTGCTGAAGGGCAGCTATACGTCGGCGCTCTGGCCGCGGTCGCGGTGAGTCTGATGCATTTGCCTTCGCCATTTAATCTCGTCGTGTCGTTGCTTGCAGCGATGGTTGCCGGGATGATCTGGAGTCTTCCGGTCGCGCTCTTAAAACTTGGCCGTGGTGTTCATGAGGTGATTTCCACCATCATGTTCAACTGGATCGCACATTTTTTCGCCTTTTACCTGATTGCCAATGTGCTGACTGATCCCAAGCGGGGAGAGCGAACTATCAGCATTGTGGAGAGCGCCCGGCTGACCCGGATTTTGCCGATGGCGACTCTTAACTCGGGAATTCTGATCTCGCTGATCACGGTCGCGGTCATCCTGTTTTTCCTCTGGCGGACCTCGGCGGGTTTTGAGGTGCGAGCCGCCGGTTATAACCAGGAGGCATCACACTACGCAGGAATCAGCTTGCGAAAACAGGTGCTGAGAGTGTTTCTCATCGGTGGCGCTATTGCTGGCCTTGCTGGAGCCGTCCAGGTCATGGGCCGCCCGCCGTATTACGCCGTGATGAGTGGCTTACCGCAGCTAGTGAATCTCGGCTTTGATGGCATCGGAGTCGCGATGATTGGCCGCAATCACCCGATCGGGATCGTGTTTGCGGCAATCTTTTTTGGCGGTCTCATGACGGGCGGACGGATCATGCAGTTCGATCCCGGAGTGCCGTTCGAACTCGTGCGGGTAATTGAAGGGGTGATTATCATAGCCCTGGCTGTTCCGGAACTTCGGCGGCTCATTTCCCGCTTTCGTCGCAAGAGAAAACACGAAAACTAGATCATGGAACTTGCACACTTCTGGGGAATTCTTTTCATTTCGCTGCATGCGATGGTGCCCATCACGCTTGCCGCCATTGGTGAAACAATTGAGGAGTCGGCCGGACTTTTCAACATTGGTCTGGAAGGTATCTTGCTTCTCGGCGCACTTGCAGGGGCATTGGGTGCCCAGGCGAGCGGCAGTGCGATCATCGGTTTGATGACGGGCATTACGATTGGCGCCGCGGTGGGTCTTATCTTTGGTGTCATCAGTACCACACTACGAGGCAGTCAACTGATCAGCGGGGTTGGCATCAATCTTTTTGCGCTGGGATTTGTGGCACTGATGCTGACCGTGATGGGTGCACCCGGATTTCATAGCGTAGCACGGGACGTGCAGGTACCACTCATCCACCTTGGCGTTGGAAGCCTTAGTCCACTGGTAATCGTGACCGTCATTCTGGCGGTTGCGGTGTGGTGGTTGTTGCGCCGTACCCAGCTAGGTATCTGGATACGGGCCGTAGGAGAGAATCCCGCGGCGGCCGATGTGGCGGGGTTGCGTGTGAATGCATTGCGCCTCGGTGCGGCAATCGCTGCCGGCGCATTTGCGGGACTTGCAGGCGCCTACCTCAGCGTTGACTGGTTTGGAGCCGTGACCAAGGAGATTACGGCGGGCCGTGGTTTTATTGCGCTCGCGATCGTGGTGTTCAGCGGGCTTAATCCACTGCTGGCCCTTCTGGGTGGGTTTATCTTCGGCTTTTTTGACGGGTTGGCGACCTGGGTCGCGACATACCCAGGAGTCAAGGACATCATTCCCTGGCAGTTTGTTGCCATGGCGCCGTACATTGTTACGCTTGCTGTTGTGGCAGGGGTCATCGGTCGGGTGAAGTTCCCCAAAGCCCTTGGCGTCCCTTACATGCGCGAGTAATTGGCAAAGGTTATGAATCAGTCAACGCCAGTCGTATCATCTGAAAAGGCGCCCCGGCCTCAAATGGGTGAGATTCTGCTGGAGGCTCGCGGGTTGTCCAAGGGATTCCCCGGTGTGTGGGAGCACTTGATCCTGGATCACCTGGATTTTGATGTTCGCGCGGGCGAAGTCCACACCCTTTTGGGCGAGAACGGTGCGGGCAAGACGGTGATTGCCAACATTCTTTCGGGTTACTACGACAAAACCGAAGGCGAGGTCCTAATTCGGGGTAACCCCGTCAACTTGACGTCCCCACGCGACGGACTAGCGCACGGGATCGCCATGGTGCATCAGGAACTCATGCTGGTGCCGGCCTTTACGGTCGCGCAGAATGTCATGGTCGGGTTAAAGGCGCCCGCGCTTTCATTTGGTCTTGCCCAAGTCGAACGTCGCCTCGATGAACTGGTGGTGCGCTATGGTTTGCAGGTCGATCCACGGGCCCGAGTTGAGGATCTTTCTGCAGGAGAGCAACAACGCGTCGAAATTCTCAAGGTCCTGTTCCATGAGCCTCAGGTTCTGCTGTTGGATGAACCCACTTCATTGCTGACGCCTGGGGAGGCGGATCAGCTTTTTGTTGTGTTACGAGCAATGGCGGATGAAGGCAAGGGCATCGTTTTTATCTCACACAAGATGCGCGAAGTCTTCGCCGTTTCGGATCGGGTGACGGTACTTAAGTTGGGAAAAATGCAGGGAACCTGCCACATAAGCGAAACTACCGAAGATGAACTCACCCGGCGTACTTTCGGCGAGACCGTACCCGATTATATGGAGCGCCCGGCGGTCAGTTCTGATGCGCCAGCCATTGAGGTGCGTGAACTCGTTCCCAAAGGGCTTGGCAGTAAAGCGCCAGCGACCGGCATGTCGTTCAGGCTGCGCCGGGGGGAGATTCTGGGTCTTGCCGGGGTAGCGGGAAATGGACAGACTGAACTCATCGAAGCTATTACGGGCCTTGTGCCGCCTTCAGGCGGCGAGGTATGGATTCTCGGGGAAGACCTGACAGGCAAGACGCCACGCGCGTTCATTGAAAAAGGGGTAGCTCATATTCCGGAGCGCCGCCGAGAAATTGGCATCGTTGAGCAGATGTTTGTCGCCGAGAACGTTGCCCTCAAGGATTATCGCAAGACGCCTTTTTCAAAAAAGACGGTGATGAATCAGAGCGAGATCACGACGCATGCTCAGAAGATTGTTGAACGCTTTAATGCACTGGTACCGGATCTTTGGCAAACGGAATGTCGGATTCTCTCCGGCGGTAATATCCAGAGACTGATTCTTGGCCGTGAGACCTGGCGCAAGCCGCCCGTTATTATCGCCTCCCACCCCACAGAAGGGCTGGATGCCAAAGCGATCCGTCACACCTGGGAGTTGTTTCTTGAATTGCGCGAACAGGGATCAGGTATATTGCTTGTTTCAGAGGATCTGGACGAGATCATGAGTCTTTCGGACCGGATTGGTGTCATTTTCGAGGGCGCGATTGTCGGCATTGTTGAAGGTCGCGGAGCCGACAGAGAGTTGCTTGGCCATTGGATGGCGGGGACTACCTCAGAGGCAGCTTAAAACGATCTTGTGGGCTGCGATGATCGACGATCAAAGCATGATCGAAAACTGCACAAAGTCGATGAACTAAGCGAGAAACAAATCGGCGATGGATGATCCTTACCTTCCCCTTCTGCAAGAGGCCATCGTACGGGCCCATGCACCCTATTCAGGATTTCCAGTTTCAGCTGTGGTGCGTGGCGTCTCAGGGGCCTGTTACTCCGGGGTAAATGTAGAAAATGCCGCTTATCCCCAGGGCTGGTGTGCCGAGGCCAGCGCCTTGTCAGCAATGGTAATGGCGGGAGAGACTGAATTGGACGAGGTTGCCGTGATGGCAAACGGTGAGGCCATCTGTACGCCATGTGGCGGCTGCCGGCAGAAAATCCGAGAATTCGCCAGCAGCAAAACCCGAATCCTCTGTTATGGACCTGAAGGTCTTCGCGCGACGTATACGCTGGATGACTTACTCCCGCACAGCTTTGGGCCGGATCACCTCAAGTGAGTGCTTACCAAAAAGCAGCCCAGCAGATTCTGTCGCTGGCGGGTGCCCACCCTCCTGAGGTCGGCGTTATTCTGGGCAGCGGGCTTGCCGGTGTAGCCGAATCGTTTACTGACGCAGTTGTTCTGCCGTACTCAGAAATAGACGGCTTTCCGCCAGCCGGAGTCGAGGGACATACGGGGCAACTGGTGATGGGAAAACAGGGTAGTTGCTCGGTCGCCTGTCTGCAGGGGCGTTGGCATGCCTATGAAGGCCATGACCTGGCTGATCTCGCAGTGCCTGTAAGGGCGCTCAAGGCGGCTGGATGTAAAAGCCTGCTGATGACGTGTGCCGCGGGCAGCCTTCAAAAGGAAATGCCCCCTGGAAGCCTCATGATGCTGACCGATCATATCAACTGGCCAGGCTTGAGCCCCTTGATCGGCCCCAATGATGATGAAATAGGTCCACGCTTCACCGATCTATCCAATGCCTATGACGATGATTTGCAGAAACTCATCCGCCAGAGTGCATCTTCTGTCTCAATTGCCCTGCACGAGGGTGTTTATTTGTGGTGCCTGGGTCCCAACTTTGAAACCCCGGCAGAGATACGCGCCTTTGCAGGTCTAGGCGCCAATGCGGTTGGAATGTCTACGGTTCCCGAGGCTCTTATCGCGAGACACTGCGGGCTAAAGGTTGCAGCCATCGCAGTGATTACTAATCTGGCGGCGGGGATGCAGTCCGAGCTTTCTCATGAGCAGACGCTCACCGCCGGTTCAAAGGCTGCACCGATCCTCACAAAGTTGATTGGGGAGTATCTTCAACGCTTGCCTGGAAAAATCCAATGAGTCAATCAAATGTAAGACAGTTTGAGCCCAAGGCGGCTGTCGAAACGTCGGGTTTCCCCAATCCCGTCATGCCTTTGGACTTTGACTGGGTCAGCCGGGTACGAGTGAACCGCAGTGCGGTGCAGCGACGCTGTGCGACCCTTTCAGGGCGGCGCACCGTAAAAAAGCAATGGCAGGCTGCGTGGTTGCTGCGCGCGATGACCTGTATCGATCTTACTACCCTGGACGGCGCGGATACGCGAGGCAACGTTAATCGGCTTTGTGCCAAGGCACGGCTACCTCTGCGCCCGGATATTGCACGGTCGCTTCAGGCCAAAGACCTCACAGTAGGCGCTGTTTGCGTTTACCCCGCCTTGGTCCGTGAGGCGGTCGAGGCCCTTGAGGGTTCTGGTATCCCCGTCGCTTCGGTTGCTGCAGGTTTTCCAGATGGATTGACGCCTTTGGAGACGCGTATTGCGGAGGTAGAAAGGGCCCGCGAAGCGGGTGCCCAGGAAATCGATATCGTGATCCGGCGAGGCCTTGTGTTGGCCGGCGACTGGCAAGGGCTTTATGACGAGATTCACCTTTTTCGTGAGGCAGCAGGCGATGCGCATCTGAAGACAATTCTCGGCACGGGTAATCTTGTCAGTTTCTCGAACGTAGCCCGGGCCAGTCTTGTTGCGATGATGGCAGGAGCTGACTTCATAAAGACCTCGACAGGCAAAGAGGGTATCAATGCAAATCTGCCGGTAAGTTTGGTAATGCTGCGCGCCATCCGTGAATTTCATCAGCGCACGGGAACGATGGTTGGGTTTAAGCCTGCAGGAGGTATTCGTGCTGCCCGCGACGCAATTTCGTATCTGATACTGATACGCGAAGAGTTGGGCTTGCCGTGGCTGAATGCCCACTATTTTCGGATCGGCGCATCAGGTCTGCTGGGGGATATTTCCCGCCAGTTGGAACACTATCTCAGCGGCAGATACTCCGCTTCACATCGACACCCCATGGGATAAACCCATGCCAGATATTCGAGAAATTTTTGAGAGTATGGAATACGGCCCTGCGCCGGAAGATGCGGCTGCTGCGAGGCAGTGGATCTCAGATCAGGATTCACTTTTTGGCCACTGGATAAATGGCGACTGGACTGAGGCAACGTCTCACTTTGATTCTGTCAATCCGGCTACCGGAGATGTGTTGGCGAGGATTAGCCGGGCAGGGATTGAGGAAATCGATGCTGCCGTTGCTGCAGCACGACAGGCTCTTGGACCCTGGCAGGCGTTAAGTGCCGAGCGCCGAGCCCGTCATCTTTATGCACTAGCTCGACAGGTACAAAAGCATGCTCGGATGCTTTCCGTTATTGAGACACTGGATAACGGCAAGCCCATCCGCGAAACCCGCGACATTGATATTCCATTGGTGGCTCGACACTTTTATCACCATGCGGGCTGGGCAAGCCTGGTCGCAGAAGAGTTGCCTAATTCAGTGCCGCTCGGTGTGGTCGCTCAGGTCATTCCATGGAATTTTCCGCTGCTGATGTTGGCCTGGAAGGTGGCGCCCGCTCTCGCAGCGGGTAACACTGTGGTATTGAAACCCGCCGAATACACGAGCCTGAGTGCGCTCTATTTTGCCCGCATGACTCGGGATGCTGGCCTGCCGCCGGGGGTTCTGAACATTGTGACGGGGGATGGTGAGACAGGACGGGAGTTGGTAAGCCATCCGGATATAGAAAAAGTAGCGTTCACTGGTTCGACCAGTGTCGGCAGGGAGATCCGTGAGGCCACTGCAGGTTCGGGTAAGGCGCTCACTCTGGAGCTCGGTGGAAAATCACCGTTCATTGTTTTTGCCGATGCCGATCTCGACAGCGCAGTAGAAGGGGTGGTCGATGCGATCTGGTTCAATCAGGGCCAGGTCTGTTGTGCGGGATCACGGCTTTTGGTGCAGGAGTCCATAGCCCAGGATTTTCTCGACCGCGTAAAGACGCGCATGCAGCCCCTTCGCCTTGGCGACCCGCTAGATAAGGCGATTGATATGGGCGCCATTATCGATAAGCGTCAACTCGACACCATCCAGGGTTATGTCGACGCCGCTACTCGTGAAGGCGCAAGCTGTTGGCAGGCAGAGGCGGCGCTACCGGAGCAGGGGTGGTACTTTCCACCAACTCTGGTGACTGACGTCGCGCCGGCACACACGATTGCGACGGAAGAGGTATTCGGGCCGGTACTCGCGGCAATGACCTTTCGAACCCATAGTGAAGCAATCGAGATCGCGAATAACACCCGGTATGGTCTGGCCGCCAGCATCTGGAGTGAGAACGTCAATCTTGCCCTGGAGATGGCATCAAAAATAAAGGCAGGTGTCATTTGGGTTAACTGCACCAACGAGTTTGACGGCGCTGTCGGCTTTGGCGGCTATCGTGAATCCGGTTTCGGTCGGGAGGGGGGTATTGAGGGTCTTTGGGCCTACCGTCGTAGCGTCATGAACTTTCCACCTGATGATTTGCCACCTGCTGATCCAGTGGCGCCCCAAATCGCTCCTGCTAATGACACTCTGGATCGCACGGCAAAACTCTATGTTGGGGGCCGTCAGGTTCGTCCCGATGGAGGGTATAGCCGTCCCGTTGCTGCCGTTGATAACTCCCTCGCTGGCGAAGTCGGCGAAGGTAATCGAAAAGATATACGAAACGCAGTTGAGGCCGCTCACGGAGCCGCCTCGTGGGGCCGGGGTAGCGCTCATGGCCGGGCACAGGTGCTGTTTTTCCTAGCGGAGAATCTCGAGGCACGCGCCAGTGAGTTTGCTCAAAGAATCCGAGACTTGACTGGAACCGATGGCGAAGAGGAGGTCCATGCCGCTATAGCGCGGCTTATGTATTACGCCGGGTGGTGCGACAAGTTTGAAGGCGTAGTTCATCATGCCCCAGCCGGGCGCATTGTTTTTGCAATGCCTGAACCGATCGGGGTGCTGGGTCTGGTCTGTCCGCAAAGCCATCCCTTGCTGGGCCTGGTTTCGATGATGGCTCCAGCCATCGCGGTGGGTAACACGGTTGTGGTGATTCCCTCAGAGGAGGCGCCACTCGTCGCAACTGATTTCTATCAGGTCTTGGACACTTCAGATGTGCCGGCAGGTGTTGTCAATATCATCACGGGTTCGCGGCCCGAACTCGCAAAAGAGCTTTCCCGGCATGATAACGTTGACGGCCTGTGGTGCGCGGGTCATCATGAGATGACAGCCGAAGTTGAACGGCTGTCATCGGGCAACCTCAAACAGACCTGGACTTTCGCTGGAGAGCGCGACTGGTGTGATTCCGGTTTGTCTCAGGGCCGTGCCTTTTTGCGATGGGCAACGCAGGTTAAAAATATCTGGGTGCCGTATGGCGAGTGACGTCTTTCTTCCTCAGGAAGTCATTCGGCGAAAGCGTGATTGCAAGGAGCTCACTGAAGAAGAAATTAGTGGGTTTGTAACTGGACTTGCAGACGGCACCATAAGCGAAGGCCAGGTCTCAGCTTTTGCCATGTCCGTGTTTTTTAACGGCATGCTCCCAAAGGAGTGCGCTGCCCTGACGCTTGCAATGCGGGATTCTGGGGAGGTGCTGAGTTGGGATCGAGATCGCCTGCAGGGGCCTGTTGTCGATAAACACTCAACCGGCGGTGTAGGAGATTCCGTAAGCCTGATGCTCGCGCCGGTGCTGGCGGCGTGTGGTGCTCATGTGCCGATGATCTCGGGACGGGGTCTCGGTCATACAGGCGGCACCTTGGACAAGCTCACAAGTATCCCGGGGTATGATTTAAGGCCCGCATCGGATCAATTTCAGGCAGTGGTCGAAGAGGTCGGGTGTGCCATCATTGGCCAGACTTCGGCACTTGCACCGGCAGACAGCCGTCTTTATGCGGTGCGTGATGTTACGGCGACCGTCGAATCGGTCGCCCTTATTACGGCATCCATCCTGTCCAAGAAGTTGGCGGCCGGACTCGACGCGCTTGTGATGGATATTAAAGTGGGCAATGGCGCCTTTATGAGCAGCATGGACGAGGCGCGGGAGTTGGCGGCGAGTATTAACCGTGTTGCTGATGAAGCGGGCCTTAAGACTCAGGTATTGATCACCGATATGAGCCAACCGCTCGCCCCGGTCGCAGGTAATGCTCTTGAGATCGCAGAATGCGTCGATTATCTTCAAGGTAATCGACGTGACGCGAGACTGCACGAGATCGTCGTTGGATTAGGTTCTGCGCTACTGATGCGTTCCGGACTGGTAGAGGATGAGACTCAGGCGAAAAAGCGCGTTGAGGCCCGCCTTGCAAGCGGTGAGGCCCTGGTCCGGTTTGACAGGATGGTGGCGGCACTTGGCGGCCCGTTAGGATTTTCTGAAAATTCACAGACTCACTTGCCTCGCGCGCCTGTTGTGCGTGAAGTCGTTTCTCCGATGGCGGGATTTGTCTCGTCAATCGATACTCGAGCACTCGGTCTTGCAGTGGTGCAACTCGGCGGCGGCAGAACCCGCCCCGAAGACGATATCGACCTTTCTGTTGGTTTGGATCAGATTGCGCGCCTTGGTGACAAGGTGGAGGCGGGTGATCCATTTTGTCGCGTTCATGCACCGAGCGAATCGGCTATGGATCACGTTTGTGACGTGATTGGGCAGGCGATTATTGTGAGCGAGGAACCGGTAGCGTTATCTCCCACTGTCATCGAACAGGTTCGCTAAGGCATGACCCGGGCAATTGTTCTGATGATGGATTCTCTCGGTATCGGGGCGAGTGCCGATGCCCACAGGTTTGGTGATGAAGGTGCTGATACCTTTGGCAATATTGCAAAGCAGTGTGCCGAAGGTAATGTCGAGATCGATGGAGAGGCTCGGAGCGGCCTCAAGTTGCCCAATCTTTGTACCTTGGGCCTCGCTCATGCCGCGGCAGCCAGCCGTGGCAGTTGGCCAGTGGGGCTGCCGCAACTAGAGCCTCAGGGTGCCTGGGGTTATGCGGTCGAGCAAAGTGCCGGCAAAGATACCCCCAGCGGGCATTGGGAGATGGCAGGCTTGCCGGTCATGACTGACTGGGGTTACTTCCCCAGCGCGACTCCTTGCTTTCCAAGCGAACTGACAGACGCTCTCATCCAAAAGGCCAAGCTCAACGGACTGCTCGGCAACTGCCATGCTTCGGGTACTGCCATCATCGACGAACTGGGGGAGGAGCACATCCGGTCGTCAAAGCCGATCTGCTATACCTCAGCCGACAGTGTTTTTCAGCTTGCGGCTCACGAGACCCATTTTGGATTGGATCGTCTCTACGCTGTCTGTGAAATCGCCCGGAAATTGGTCGATCAGTGGAATGTTGGGCGCGTCATCGCGAGACCCTTTCTGGGTCAAAAATCCGATGAGTTCTTTCGCACTGAAAACCGGCGTGATTACACCACGCCGCCACCTTCGGCTACTCTGCTCGACCGGGTGAAGGAAAGTGGCGGTGACGTCATTGCGGTTGGCAAGATCTCTGACATCTATGCAGGTCAGGGCGTGACGGATCAGGTTAAGGCAAGCGGTAACATGGCGTTGTTCGACGAGACGCTGAACGCAATACGCACTGCCAAAGATGGCTCTTTAATCTTCACCAATTTTGTGGATTTCGACATGTTGTATGGGCATCGGCGAGATATCGCCGGGTATGCGGCTGCTCTGGAAGTGCTTGACGAGCGTATGCCAGAGTTACTCGCCATGCTTAATTCCGGAGATGTGGTGATCGCAACCGCTGATCACGGCTGTGATCCGACGATGCCTGGTCATGACCATACACGCGAGCATGTGCCGGTGCTGGCTTTTGGTCCCGGTGTTACGCCCGTTGATCTTGGCCAGCGTGAAAGTTTTGCGGACATAGGTGAAACATTGGCGGAACACCTTGGGGTAGCGCCATTCGGGACAGGAAAATCGTTTCTGAGTGAGATCTTTTCCTAAAGGTTTGTAGACTGTGAAAGACAGCCAGAGTTCTGAAATCTCACGTTTTCATTGTGATGACAGCGGACGTATCCACGCTGAAGCATTACAGCGCCGACACCATGACGGTTTTGTTGTGATTGAGGATTTCGTCTCTGCGGATCAATGCCTTGAGTTGATCACCGCGGCCGATGCGCTGGTGGCTGATTTCGATGAAGAGAAGGTCGCCACAATTTTTTCAACCACCTCACAAGAACATGCGGCTTCTGAATATTTCGAGACATCAGGCGACAAGATACGCTGTTTTTTTGAAGAAGACGCGTTTGATGAAAAAGGGAATCTGACCGTACCCAAGGCAAAAGCCATCAACAAGATTGGTCACGCATTGCACGATCTGAACCCTATTTTTGAGAGTTTTTCCTATCAGCCACGCCTTGCAAACCTTGTTGATCAACTCGAGATTGCCCAGCCGCAGTTACTGCAGTCGATGCTAATATTCAAGCAGCCCGGCATCGGCGGCGAGGTCACCTGGCACCAGGACGGCAGTTTTCTGTATACCGTACCCCAAAGCGTCACGGGTTTTTGGTTTGCTTTGGAAGACGCAACGCTAGAAAACGGCTGCCTGCGGGTGCTTCCCGGTCAGCATACAAGGGGGCTGCGCTCACGTTTCAGACGGATTGATGGGCGGTTGCAGACGCAAGCGCTCCTACAAGCCCCCCGATTTGAAGAAGCGCAGGGAGTTGCCCTTGAGGCCAAGGCCGGCACGTTGGTCGTGCTGGATGGTGCTTTGCCTCATTACAGTGCGGCAAACCGAAGCCAGAAGTCGCGTTACGCCTATACCCTACATGCTATTTCGGGAGCGGCACGCTACCCCGACGACAATTGGCTTCAGCGGGGGGCTGACCTTCCGTTGCGCCAGATCTCCCAGAGCTAAAAGTCTGCTACGTCCGACCCTGCACAAGGTCAGAACTTTTGAGCGGATTGACTAGATCAGCTCTGGGGCAGTGCCCTCTCAAAATGGGCCTCATACTGCTGGGCAAATTCATCGATTGAAAACTGGTGGTTTTGTGTTCCTTCCTGCTGAACCTTGATTGCACCGATTAGGGAACCCACACGTCCACTCGTCTGCCAGTCCCAGCCTTTTTCAAGACCTAAAAGCAGGCCTGCGCGGTACGCGTCGCCACAGCCTGTCGGATCTATCGCCTGGTCAACGTTGACGGTTGGAATCTCGATCTCATCGCCATTGGTATAGACGACTGATCCTTCACCGCCCCGGGTGACAATCAGCGCGTCAACCTGTTGTGCCAAGATGTTTATTGATTCTCCAGTGGTGTTCATCATGAGCTGTGACTCATAGTCGTTCATCACGCACCACGTCGCTTGGTCGAGAAACATCATAAGCTCATCTTTCGAAAAAAGCGGTAGGTTCTGACCCGGATCAAACATGAAAGGAATGCTCTCAGCGGCGAAGTCATGGGCGTGCTGGATCATTGCCTCTTTCCCGTCGGGGGCAACAATTCCCAGTGAAATCCCGTTCGCGTTGGCCACGCTGTTTCGATGCGCCTCTCCCATAGCGCCTGGATGAAAAGCGGTAATCTGGTTGTTGTCCTGGTCGGTAGTGATGCTGCACTGGGCAGAATAGAGTTCAGGAATCTCAAGGATATGTTCGTCGCTGATGCCAAGCGCCACCAGCCGTTGACGGTAGTCTGAAAAATCCTTCCCCACGGTTCCCATCGGCAGCGGATCGCCACCTAACAACTTTAGGTTGTAGGCAATATTTCCCGCGCAGCCACCGAATTCCCGACGAAGCTCTGGGTTTACAAAGCAGACATTCAGAATGTGAATCTGATCGGGCAGGATGTAGTTTTTGAAGCGATCAGGAAACACCATAATGGTGTCAAAAGCGAGTGAGCCACAGATCAGTGTGGGCATGCGATTCTCCTTGAAAAGATCGGGATGAACGAATTAACGAAGGTATCGAAACAGCGAAATACTACGAATTAGACTTCTGCTTTATGCATTTTTTGCAGACACCGTATAAATACAGGGCGTGATCCTGCAGAATGAAGCCCGCACTCTCGGCGGCTTTTTGCTGGCGTTTTTCGATATTAGGATCGGAAAATTCTACTACCTTACCGCATTTGACGCAGACGATATGGTCATGATGATCGGCGTCATTGAGTTCAAATACGGCGCGACCCCCCTCGAAGTTATGGCGGATGACAAGACCTGAGGTCTCAAATTGGGTGAGCACCCGATAAACGGTTGCAAGACCAATTTCCTCGTTCTGCTCCAGCAGAAGTTTATATACGTCTTCAGCACTAACATGGCGCACGGCACTGTTCTCAAGAATGGCCAGAATCTTGAGACGCGGCTGGGTGGTCTTTAGGCCCGCACGTTTAAGGTTTTCGGTTTCAGGCATGTTATGGTCAGGTAAAAATTCTAAGAAAATTATAAACCATGGGTGCAAACCCATTTGCCGAACGTTGATGCCGGGATAGAAAGCTTCAGAAGGTTTGATCGATGGCTACAAGAGTGGCTGATTCTTCTTCGCTGTGGGCGAAGTCGATCCGTATCAACAGTCCTTCGGCAAGAATCCGCAACCCTAACCCTGCTGTGGTTTTCATGTTCCGGTGGAATTCTCTGAGATCGAAATCTGGGGCAACTCGACCACTATCAGCGAAGAACGTGAGTTGCCACCATGGCACCCGATAGCCTAGTTTGCCCAGTACGTTGGCCAACGGCTGCCATCTGGGGATCAGCCGGTACTCCGCAGAATAAACCCAGCTTGACCGATCATAAAAACGGGATCCTCGATACCCACGCAGCCGCATAAGGCCTCCGAGTCGAGCGCCGAGATAAGCAGGAGGACGATTTTGCGCCGAAGGAGGATCCCAAGTTGGTGTATGGGCTGCGTACAGGTTTAAGGCGAGTACCTGCTGTTTTGCCCAATGCTGCGAAACCGGTATTTGAAAGAACCCGCTGACTGAGCCGTCGTAAAGCCTCCACTGTCCGTTACTGCCCTCATTACTTCCCCACTGAGAGGAAAGACGGACCCGCCCACCGGAGGTTGGAATCAGGCGGGAGCCGGTGTTATCCCAGTCGAATCTCAAGCGGAAGACATCGCTGCCTGAATCGGTGGCCGTATCGGATTCCACGAAATCCCGTTTGTGCTGTTCCCATTCAAAACGGATGCTGCTGACTCCGCTTTGTCTCGGGTTGAGAGAAAGTCTCGGCTGCGACTGCTCAGGAAGAATTGCCCGACGAGAAAGACTGAAGTCCTCGCTTTTTGCCGCACCGATCGGCAGCACCCAGCGCGCCTGCACCCGGGCAATCGAGTCCTTGAGTCCAAGTCTTTTGAAGTCAGGTGCCGAGTCGTTCCCGCGTATGGCAAAGCCTGGATTCTCGTCCACGAAGTAGCGGTAATCCGGCATGTCGGACTGATAGAAAAAACCCGAGAAAACAAGTTTGTGATGTTCGGAATTTGGTAGTTAAGAGCACCAACCGAAACAGCTTTAGAATCATTTTCAGAGGTAAACCCAAGGGCAAAAAGGGCGGCCTGCGGTTGACCCGCACCAATTGATACGCCGCCAAGGCCATAGGCTACGCCAGTGTTTTCGCTTGAAAAAATGAGCGGCACTATCCGGGTTCGGACTTTTTCGTCAGGCTGACCGTCGTCTGCCGAACTAGGGGTTGCTACCGCCAGGGCGAAAAAAAGATACCAAAAGCCGCAAGCGGCTCGACTGCGCATTAATGAAGAAAAGAATTTCATTGCGAGATCAAAGCCTTGTCCTTTATCGCATGCGGGCGAGTTCGGGAAGATCCCCTTCCAGGCCTGCCGCATAACGGATGAATTTCTCTTTGATGAAAGGGATACGGTCGGTCAGGTCAAGACCGACACCCCGAAGGTTAGAAAGCGCCGGGTTTTGCGTGCTGAACAGTCCATGGAAACCATCCATCATCTTCAGCACCAATGCGTTTTCGCCACGGCGCCAACGCTCATAGCGCCGCAGTACCGAGCGGGATGCTGGATCCCGGTTCTGTGAGAAGGCGCCCGTTACCACCTCAGTAAGCGCCGCGGCATCGGCAAAGCCCTGGTTTGCCCCAAGGCCCGCAAGTGGGTGCACCGTGTGAGCCGCATCCCCCACAAGCGCAATCCGATCGCCAATGTAGTCAGCCGCATGGCGGCGAACGAGGGGAAATCCCGCCCGGGCACTGATCTTTTGAATGTTGCCCAGGCGGTTCTCAAATGCGTTGGCAAGCTCCAGGGAAAAGGCATGGTCATCGAGTGCGAGCAGTTCTTCTGCCCTATCAGTGTAGACCGACCAAACAATCGAGCATTCGTTGTCAGGGAGCGGTAAAAAGGCCAGCGGTCCGCTCGATAGGAAGCGTTGTTGGGCACAGGAGTCATGAGGCGTTTCGGGTGTTACGGTGGCGACGATTGCCGTGTGGTCATAGGCCGATTCCTGATGCGTGATATCGGCGAGTTCCCTGACTTTTGAATTTGCTCCATCGGCGCCGATCAGAAGGCGCGCCGAAATAGTTTCCCCACGCTCGAACTCCACCGCGATGCTCGATCCCGATGAGGTAATGGCTACCGGAGTATCGCCGAAGCGAAGGGAGACGTCCGGTTCTGAAGTGAGCGCCTGATGCAGGGCTGAAGAGACCGTATTATTGCGAACGATGTGTCCCAGATGGGCCAGCCCCATGTTGGCAGCATCGAAAGAGATTGTGCCGGTGTTTTCAGCATCCCAGACTTCGATACGCTCGAAGGGTTGAGGCCGTGAGACGGCAATCCCAGCCCACACGCTAAGGTTTCTCAGAATATTTTCAGAAGCCTGGTTGATCGCACTGACACGTTGTGGCTCGAGAAGAGTATCCGGATGGGTGGCATACTTATCGAAGACAATGACGCTCAGTCCTTTGCGGGCGAGGGCAAGGGCACAGGCGCTGCCGATCATTCCTGCGCCCACAATAAGCGCGTCGTAGTCGTGTGATCGAATCCCGGTCACAGTCCGGTCCCGAGCGGGAGGCCCCGGGCGAGCCGTGGCAGTGTCCCTGACAGGCCCGCCGTACGTTTGAGCAGCGCCTGCTTTGCCGGGGGAAATACCTCAAGCAAGTTCAGGGCAACATTTCGTCCCAACGAAAGCCCCGGGTAGTCATTGGCAAAGATCTGCAAGAGCCCATCCGTGAAGCGCAGTACTCTTTTAGTCTGTCGCTGCCGGTTTCTGGCGTACTGGTTCAGGATTTCTGGGCTGCCGATGTCTCTTTGGTTTTTTAAGCCTTGCGAGAGTTCCTCGGCGAGGTGAGCAACATCGCGCAGCCCAAGGGTGGGATCCCCGGGTACCGAGCTCGAATTCGCCCTATAGTGAGTCGTATTACAATTCACTGGCCGTCGTTTTACAAC
>ENA-OWMW01000004-OWMW01000004.1-marine-metagenome-genome-assembly--contig:-NODE-4-length-3839-cov-2.205210_pt1 | contig 3839 bp, 3 predicted proteins | sample MGYA00248944_ERZ651145 | MGnify/ENA primary metagenome ERZ651145 (study PRJEB26858, sample SAMN05422230) | marine metagenome | place: Canada:British Columbia, Canada | study: EMG produced TPA metagenomics...
CCCACTGGCGTGGTGTAGCGATATACAACGCCAGCACGCGTGCAGACGAATTGCGGCAGGCGGCAGCCAGTGCGAGATTATCGTGCAGACGTAAATCCTGGCGAAACCAGACCAGATGGGTAGTCATAAAACTCCTGAATGGCGCAAGTTAATCACACGCGGCCAAAGTTCGAAATAACGCTGCCCTGAAAGCCAGGCGTCAGGATAAAGCGCCATATAGTGTTTGATACGCATCAGCGGCGCAAGAAGTGGTTGCTCGCCACGGCGATAACTGTCGATAAGCGCAGCCAGCTGCTGGCGTTCTGTGGAATCAATATGCGGGCGAAAATAACCCTGAACGTGCATCAAAACATTGGTGTGATCGCGCGGGTTGGCGGGGTGAGAAAGCAAAACAACTACGCGTTGGCGGTACTGGTTGTAATAGTCATCCAGATTTTGCCACTGGTGAATATCAGCCACGAACGGGCCAAGTTTGCGGTACTCCGGCTGAGAATGCGCCAGAAAGACGAGTTTATAGCGGCTGTGATAATCGAGAAGCGCCCCGCGCGTTAAGCCATGTTCTTTCAGTCGATGTAACTCATGAAGGGCAAAGATACGGATTAGGGTGCTGTCATCAAATCGTTGTAGATTCATTACTGCTCCTGAGCGGTTTACAGGAGTAAGTGTAGACGTTGAGAAATGATATTTGTGAAGTTAATCCTGTTGTAGCAGGACAAATTTACGAAAGCCTGCTCCCCGCAAGGACTGACGTCAGGTAGTTTCTAACCATAGCTGCCCTTTCTATTCAAACGTGAAATCAATAAGTTCATCAGGGACATCGCAAACAATATGAAGACGGATTTCTTCTCTGCCGTGACTCTTTTCACTAATTGCGTAACTGTCATGCTCTGGATTATTTAATTCTTTCAGCGGAAATTTTTCCTCAAAGGCTTTATTTAGCCGCCCCTGGGTTCCTTTTACCGCGAATAAATAATCACCTCCCTGTTTTTGTATCTTCTCTGCAATATCTTTCTGGCAACCCATCGCATCAGTTGTGATGATTTTTCCTTTAATATCCAGCATGTTAAGAAGTTCAGGGATAGCTGTGATCTCATTGGATTTCTTATCCGTCTTGATCTGCCCGATGACCAGACTGTGCATTGTTGAGAACGCACTAATGACATGAATCGCTCCCCTGCGGCGACTCTTGTCATAAGAGTGCCGGAGCGTTTTTCCATCAATTGCAATGACGTCTTTATCATTTGATGAATGGCAATCACGCATCCAGTTAATAAAGCACTCGTGAAATTTTGCAGGACTGATACAGGATACAACTCTGGCAATGGTATCGTGAACAGGAATACCATTTTCAAAATCACCATATTGCTTCAAAAAATCGAGATGTGTTTCCCCGAAATCCTCTATATCTTCCCAACTTTCTGCACCAGAAATAACGGCAAAAATAGTCAATAGTAGGATGCCTGACAATTTATGCTCTACTTTCCAGGCTTATCTGTAATCGGGAATAATAGAAATATGTTCCATCAATTTTTTAAGTTCCATTTGTTCACCTTATTTATGTAAGGAGTATTTGATCATGTATAAGCTATGAAAAACAGCTTTAGACAATAAGTAGTATCTCAATTGTTGAACTTAAAATTCGAATTATTTAGTACAAAAAAGTAGCGTTACGTGATCTTTCCCTGCAAATGGAACGCAAAATAAACACCTATTCCATGAGTTATATAATTTTTCACAATGATTAATTTGTTTTCTCAGGAAGAGATTTTATTTCTCTTCACTACGAATTAGTTCATGCTGTATCTTTATTAAACATTCGTAAGACTCATTTTTGTTCGGGAGATGTGCTGTCATTCGAGCATAAGTTGGTTTCTCATCTTTAAAATATTTTACCATGATTGAATTATCAAGGACTGCCAACAACTGAACTGGATCACTGCTCTTTTTTTGATAGATACCCGCTCTTATATAACTTCTAAACCGATCGCCGAGAAACGCCGTTTTTTCTGCTGTATTTATCAACTCCTGCAACGTTCCTTTGATGGCATGATTTTCATTAAGGCGTAGTGACCCGACGCGAATTAAGAGTCTCGCCCCGCTTGGTGTGAATTTATTATTTTTACATGTACCCAGTTCTGTTTGCCAATAATACTCACCGATGTCCTCATTCTGATACCATCTCCACATGGCTTTATTATTTAAGACAGGAAACGCGGAAAAAATAGTACCCTTAGCGAAAATAGTAAAACAATCATGATCTTTAGCTTGTATTTCGCAATCAGCTATAACACCAAAACTAACAAATATCATCAGCAAAAAGAACAAAACTCTTTTCATTTTCTTATTCCTCTCGATGTTCTCTGTTTCATCTTAGCTAAAATTTCACCCAAATCATCTATCCCTGCTGTTGCTGGCCCATCGGGTTTATTAATGTCTGGGACTAAATAGGGTTCTGCACAAGTATATCCTGGTGGTAATTGAGTTGTTGGCCAATTTGTCTGTGGCAGGTAATCACTTGCTGTCTTTGTATCCATCCCTGGATACTGGGAATCATCCTGTGGCGTACAAGTCAGATTTGGTTTTACCCACTTCCTGCAATACAGTGTGTAGTCGTAAGGGCTTAATGCTCTGAAGAATGTTTTGAAAACATTAGGCGCACTACTGGCCTGGTCAATAGGATATGGCAGTCTTAATTGTTTCGCTATGTCCGGCAATTTACTTGGATCGGGCGTAGGCGGTTTGTTGGGTCTCGCTCCATATCCGCCATTATTTAAGTGTCCATATTTTGATGCCAGTCCCATTGAATCTATATACTGAACCGGATTCAGCGGATACTGATAAAAATTCCATCCCCCCTTCAGCCCAATCGGATCCTGAGTGATATACCGCCCCTGCAGCGGGTCATAATAGCGGTGGCGGTTGTAATACAGGCCGGACTCCTCATCATACTGCTGCCCCGGCAGGCGGATAAGCTGCTGCAGCTGATGCGGGTTCTCTTCATTCAGCAGGTTACCCCATTCATCGTATTCTGCGCACCATTCTGTTGCCCCTTCCGTGCTGACAAGCGCCAGCGGCAGGCCGCGATGGTCGCAGTGGTACAGGTGGATTTTTCGCGCCGGCGTGTACACCGGGTCCATCTGGTTTTGCATCTGCTCCACCGTCAGGCCGCACGATGCCAGCCAGCGGCGGCTTTCCTCACTCACCCGGTCAGCCAGGATTTCACTTTCCAGCCGGTCGAGCATCTGCACCAGCACCGGCGGGAACACCACACTGCCACCGTCTTCGCCGCCGGACTGCTGAAGGGTATCCGCCAGGCTGCGGCGCTGCGTTTTCGCCAGCTCACCGGTGGCGGTTTCAACCCTGATGAGTGGCGTGAAGCTCCCCGGCTGATAAATCGTCTGGATGCGGGTTCTGTCGTTCTGTATCGTGGTCAGGCGGTCGCCGTCCCAGCCGTACCAGGTCACTTGCGGTTTCCGTGACAGCGACATCCAGCCCGTCAGGTCCCGTTCACGCCGCCACACCCGTTTTGCCACCCTGCGGCCCAGCGGGTCGTAAAGATAGCGACTTTCGACCAGCGGCTCTTCATATTGTGTCCGCGTGTAGTGCACCAGCCGGTGCTGACTGTCGTAATGGTACCGGTGGGTGCGCTCATCATCCGTGCGGATAACCCCTTCCGGGATGAGGTCGGTTTTCTCTGTCAGCCTGCCGTGACGGTCATACCGGTAAAGATAGTGCGCGTCACGGGCGATACGGTTATCCGGCCACATGCTGAGGGTGCTGTCCGGGTGCAGCTCCGGGTCGGGCAGGCGGTTACCTGCCGGGTCTGTGGCATACGGGAT
>ENA-OWMW01000045-OWMW01000045.1-marine-metagenome-genome-assembly--contig:-NODE-45-length-1638-cov-1.654068_pt1 | contig 1638 bp, 3 predicted proteins | sample MGYA00248944_ERZ651145 | MGnify/ENA primary metagenome ERZ651145 (study PRJEB26858, sample SAMN05422230) | marine metagenome | place: Canada:British Columbia, Canada | study: EMG produced TPA metagenomics...
TATTACTGATTGAACCTATTAACCATTTTGATATTCCTGGTTTCCATCTCACCGGAACTCGGCAGGCGCTGAAATTGATTGATGATGTTGGTTGCTGCAATTTGAAAATTCAGTATGACATTTATCATATGCAGCGGATGGAAGGTGAATTAACCAACACCATGACTCAGTGGGCTGATAAAATTGGTCACCTGCAAATTGCCGATAATCCGCATCGCGGCGAACCGGGAACCGGAGAAATTAATTATGATTATCTCTTTAAGGTAATCGAAAATTCTGACTACAACGGTTGGGTTGGGTGTGAATATAAACCCCAAACCACCACGGAAGCCGGTTTACGCTGGATGGATCCGTACCGTTAAAACGTAACGCTATTCAGACAATGCTTTTTTAGGCCGCTAAGTTGGCAGGGGATCGTGTTGTCTGAATTCAGGAAAAGCGAAATTTAAAAGAGGTTAATTATGAAACTGGGATTAATTGGCTTAGGCATTATGGGTACACCGATGGCCATTAATCTGGCGCGTGCCGGTCATCAATTACATGTCACGACCATTGGACCGGTTGCTGATGAATTACTGTCACTGGGTGCCTCAGTGTTGAAACTGCTCGCCAGGTAACGGAAGCATCGGACATCATTTTTATTATGGTGCCGGACACACCTCAGGTTGAAGAAGTTCTGTTCGGTGAAAATGGTTGTACCAAAGCCTCGCTGAAGGGCAAAACCATTGTTGATATGAGCTCCATTTCCCCGATTGAAACTAAGCGTTTCGCTCGTCAGGTGAATGAACTGGGCGGCGATTATCTCGATGCGCCAGTCTCCGGCGGTGAAATCGGTGCGCGTGAAGGGACGTTGTCGATTATGGTTGGCGGTGATGAAGCGGTATTTGAACGTGTTAAACCGCTGTTTGAACTGCTCGGTAAAAATATCACCCTCGTGGGCGGTAACGGCGATGGTCAAACCTGCAAAGTGGCAAATCAGATTATCGTGGCGCTCAATATTGAAGCGGTTTCTGAAGCCCTGCTATTTGCTTCAAAAGCCGGTGCGGACCCGGTACGTGTGCGCCAGGCGCTGATGGGCGGCTTTGCTTCCTCACGTATTCTGGAAGTTCATGGCGAGCGTATGATTAAACGCACCTTTAATCCGGGCTTCAAAATCGCTCTGCACCAGAAAGATCTCAACCTGGCACTGCAAAGTGCGAAAGCACTTGCGCTGAACCTGCCAAACACTGCGACCTGCCAGGAGTTATTTAATACCTGTGCGGCAAACGGTGGCAGCCAGTTGGATCACTCTGCGTTAGTGCAGGCGCTGGAATTAATGGCTAACCATAAACTGGCCTGATACCCGCAATAAAAATGGCCGATATCAGAAAATGAATCGGCCAGCAATATTAAAAAAGAAAGCAGCCAAAGATGTTGCTTCAGTATTAAAAATAATATTTTTATTTTATTTGTTCCTCATAGCTAGATTAAAACAACGTTATTCGATACGTGAAATTAAGAGGGATTTATGGAACATCAGAGAAAACTATTCCAGCAACGCGGCTATAGCGAAGATCTATTGCCGAAAACGCAAAGCCAGCGGACCTGGAAAACATTTAACTATTTAGATCGGAAGAGCGTCGTGTAGGGAAAGAGTGT
>ENA-OWMW01000088-OWMW01000088.1-marine-metagenome-genome-assembly--contig:-NODE-88-length-1413-cov-1.633234_pt1 | contig 1413 bp, 1 predicted proteins | sample MGYA00248944_ERZ651145 | MGnify/ENA primary metagenome ERZ651145 (study PRJEB26858, sample SAMN05422230) | marine metagenome | place: Canada:British Columbia, Canada | study: EMG produced TPA metagenomics...
TAACGTGGTGATGCTGCTGGTTGCCGCTGGGGTATTCGCTCAGGGGCTTAGCACCATCGGCTTTATTCAAAGTCTGATTTCTATCGCTACCTCGTTTGGTTCGGCGAGTATCATCCTGATGCTGGTATTGGTGATTCTGACAATGCTGGCGGCAGTCACGACCGGTTCAGGCAATGCGCCGTTTTATGCGTTTGTTGAGATGATCCCGAAACTGGCGCACTCTTCCGGCATTAACCCGGCGTATTTGACTATCCCGATGCTGCAGGCGTCAAACCTTGGCCGTACCCTTTCGCCCGTTTCTGGCGTAGTCGTTGCGGTTGCCGGGATGGCGAAGATCTCGCCGTTTGAAGTCGTAAAACGCACCTCGGTACCGGTGCTTGTTGGTTTGGTGATTGTTATCGTTGCTACAGAGCTGATGGTGCCAGGAACGGCAGCAGCGGTCACAGGCAAGTAAATAGTAATGCCGGAGGCAAGTTTCCTCCGGCTTTATCATGTCACCCACTGTGGTATATGCGTTGTGGTCTGCCAACTTTGCCGTGAACAATTTCAGCAATAATCAGATGGCGGCTGGCGCAATATTCAAGATAACGCCTGGCAGTGGTGCGGCTGATGGTCAGTGCCTGCGCCACCGTTTCTGCCGTATGTTGCACACCAGGCTCTTTAAACAGTTTTCGCACCGCGTTTAGCGTCAAGGGGTCAATGCCGGTCGGTAGCTCGTCCTTAGGTTCACCGCAAGCATAAGCATTAAACATCTCATCAATTTGCTTCTGGCTGGCGCTATCAATACTTTCCAGCATATGTTTACGCTGGCGGAAACGGGTTAGCGTTTGCCCCAGCCGTTCATAGGCAATGGGCTTAATGAGATAATCAAATACACCACAACGTACGGCTTCAGACACCGTTTCCATATCGCTGGCTGCAGTGGTAAACACCACGTCGCCGGGATAATGCGCCTGCACCAGTTCATGCAGTAAATTAATCCCTCTACCGTCAGGAAGATAGTTATCGAGCAAGATTAGCCCCGGCTTAAAACGCTCGATCATCATTCGGGCCTGCGCCAGATTTCCCGCCAGTAATATCTGACTGAATCCGGGAATGTGACGAATATATTCCGCATGCATCTCTGCCAGCGGCGTTTCGTCCTCAACGATCAATAGGGTTAATGGAGCTGTCATTAGGTTTCACTTTCGGAATATAGATTGAAAATAAGGTACCGCAGGGATCATTATCTTCGAGAGTGATAACACCACCGCAGCGCGTTACGTAGCTGGCAATCAAGTACAACCCAATGCCATGTTCACCGGGCTCGTCAGCACGCGTACTGACCCCCTGCTCAAATATTTTGTCTCGTAGAGACTCTGGAACGCCGCAGCCCTGATCGGCGACTTCAATCACCACATCATCGCCTTCATC